>Ga0307377_10001068_pt1 | contig 36021 bp, 38 predicted proteins | sample TR3MG_FD_202535 | JGI IMG/M metagenome (GOLD analysis project Ga0307377, IMG submission 202535) | Soil microbial communities from Risofladan, Vaasa, Finland - TR-3 | ecosystem: Environmental > Terrestrial > Soil > Coastal area > Acid sulfate soil | place: Finland: Risofladan, Vaasa | collected... | reverse complement strand
GGTGGACAACATCATTGTTGCCAAAAGTGTCGAAGAAAAATTCAAGACCCAGAGAGAGAAAACCACCGAAGGGATTACCAAGGAAATCCAATCAACTTATGAGCGATTCCGGCCAGGTGGAGGAAAAAAAGAGAAAGAAGAAAAGTAAAAACTTCTATGAGCGCAATTGCGGAAACACTAAAAACTACCCAAATGAACAACACTTTACTGAAACTGCTTAAGCTGGCTAAGATGGATGAGTTTTTGGATACCCAAGGACCTTTTACAATTTTTGCTCCCAATGACGAGGCTTTTGAAGAATTACCCGAAGACTTATTGAATAGCTTGTTAAAAGGCGAGAACCTAGAGACAGTTTTAAATTACCATATTGTTGAAGATGAACGAACTGCCGATGATTTAAGAAATATTCCTTCTTTAGAAACTCTTGGGGGAGAAGAAATTCTTATTGACACCCTTGACGATACCATTGCTGTCAATGATGCCGCCATTATCAAAGAGGATATAGGTTATGACAACGGCATTATCCAAGTAATTGATTCAGTTTTAATGCCTTAAGAGGGAGAAAAAGAAATGAAAAGCCTTGTTGAAAGAGCCAGGGAAGAGGGAAATTTAAGAACATTTTTGCTCGCTTTGGAAAAGTCGGGCTTGGAAACCGAGCTAAAAGACAAAAACTCTCTGACTGTTTTTGCTCCTAACGATAATGCTTATGCCAAGCTGCCTCAAAAAACCTTAACCGAAATTTTAAAAGAAAAAGGGAAACTGGCTGACATTACTGCCTATCATATAGTTGAAGGGAAAATCCTCCTTGAGGACTTTAAAAAAACATTTTCTCTTAAAACCTTTCAGGGAACCAATCTTTTAATTGATCCCTTTAATTTAAGAATTAATAACTCAAAGATTATTAAGCCGGATATTAAGGCAGAAAACGGCATTATCCATATTATCGATGAGGTTCTTAGCCCATATGTTAAATAATGAAATTAAAAACATCTATGAGACAGTCTTGGCTCTGGATTATTTTAAAATACTGACCCAAATCATCCAAAAAGCAGGCCAAACAGAAAAACTAAGCAAAGAAGGGCCTTTTACTCTTTTTGGCCCTCATGACGGCGCTTTTTATACTTTTACTACTTATGATCCTAATGACATTGCCCATGAAATCGCGGTGATTACCTTGGAAGAAATTTTGGCAAGCAAAAAAGCAGCTGAAGAAATTCTCAACTATCTTTTGGTTCCAGAGAGATATACCTTGAGTGATTTGAGGACTTTTACGTCAATAACTGCAGTTAATAACCAAAACATTCCCATTGAAATTACCAATGGCAATATTATTCCTGGCAACTCTGATCTGATGAATACTGATATTGAATGCAGCAACGGCATTATCCATGTCACTGGTTCAGTTCTTCGACCGACGCTCTAAGCCACCCTTTTAAGAGCAAAATAGATTGAATTTTGGCCCCAAATAGCTTAAAATTAGGATATACAGATGAGAACGAAACGCTGGACTCTTGATCAGTTAAGGCAGGCGGCAAAGGAATCAAAGAGTATCAGGGAAGTTCTCAAAAAACTTGGCCTTAAAGAGGCCGGAGGCAATTATTGCCAAATTAAAAAATACTTGCACCTTAACAAAATAGATACTAGCCATTTTACTGGGAGAGCTTGGAACAAGGGAATTAAAGTTCCATTTAAACCTAAAATTGTCCTTGATGATATTTTGGTGAAAAATTGCAATTTTCAAAGTTACAAACTAAAAAATCGTTTATTTAAGGCGGGGCTCAAAAATCCCAAATGTGAACTTTGTGGATGGGCAAAGAAGTCAACTGACGGGAGAATACCAGTTGAATTGGACCATATAAATGGTGATAGCCATGACAATAGGCTTGAAAATTTAAGAATTCTTTGTCCTAATTGCCACAGTTTACAACCAACCCACCGAGGTAAAAATTCAAAGAACCAAATTTGGTCGAGTGGTGGAATGGTATACACGCAGCACTTAAAATGCTGTCCGGGCAACCGGGTGCGGGTTCGACTCCCGCCTCGACCACAGAAACAAAAAGGAAGTTCTCATTCGATAAAAAGTAAAGAGGCTGGAAAAAGAATTATAGATTAATTTTTGCGTCGGTTCGAATGAAGATCGCAAAAATTACCTTGAAGGAACCCGCCTGCAAAAGCTGAAGCTTTAGCTTCTGCGGGCAGGGATTTTTACAAAGAAACCTCGGTTTCTTTGTATGACAAACGGGGATTAGCTCAGTTGGCAGAGCGCACGGTTTGGGACCGTGAGGCCGGCAGTTCAAGTCTGCCATCCCCGACCAAAACTCATTTGATGTTTAAAAGTAAAAGGCCCTATGGCAAGAAACGTGAGGTTTGGAAGAAAACCATAGGTTGTCTTCCATGATGGGCGGGATTAGTTGAGTGGCTCAACATCACCCTTCCAAGGTGAAAACACGGGTTCGAATCCCGTATCCCGCTCCCAGCGCCTGTAGCTCAACGGACAGAGCAGTTCCCCTCTAAGGAAAAGGTTGGGTGTTCGACTCACCCCAGGCGCACACAAGAGAAGTATGACTCTTAAAGAATTAAAATAGAGAGAAAGGGCAGTAAGAAACAGGCAACAAACTTCCCTCCCAAGGGATAATTTGGTAAAATAAGATTGGATTTGGTGGTGTTAGCTCAATGGTTAGAGCGCCTGCCTGTGGAGCAGGAGGCTGCGGGTTCGAGTCCCGTACATCACCCTTATTTATTACTTCCGATATAAATAGACCCTTTCTCTTTTTTCATTATGTTCCCAGGAGGGAAAAGTAAAATAATTGGAAATGACTCTGGCGCCATTTTTTAACTCAGTTTTCAGTTTTTTTTCCAATTTTTCCATAATACTGGTTATTCCATAAATAGTAATTACTTCAAAACCAGCCAGATTGCTATCCCAAAAGCTTTGATGGTGAATAAACGCTTTGCCTTCCAAGCCGGCTTCTTTTATTTTCTTTCTTGATTCGGCTACCAGCTTGCGATCAATCTCAAACCCATGAGCTTCGGCTCCAGCTTGAGCCAAGGCAATAACTACCCGGCCGTCTCCAGAACCCAAATCCGCTGCCTTTATTCCCTTTCTTATCTGGGCCAATTCCATCATCGTCTTTATCCTCTCCTCGGAGCTGGGAACATATGGTATGTCAGCATCAGCCATAGTTTTAAATCAGTTGTCAGCCTTGGGTTGGCGTGGAGGTAGCGCTCCAAGTGCCGGCGATTATAACAACAATTCCTAAAATAATGTCGTTAAAACGGGGAGTAGCAGCCGGATAAGCCAAAACAAAGGGGGCGATAATCAGCCAAAAACCCAAAAGCACATTCAGCCAACTTAACCAATTCCACCTGACACTGGAAAAGATTCTAATAGCCGAAACAATGGCAATAATTGCGCCTAAAACGATATCATTAATAGTGGCGGCCGTAATCTCAGAAAAACCCAAAACAAAAGGAGCAATAATCAGCCAAAGCCCGGCAATCAAGTTGACGGTGCTAGCAGTGATTGCTTGACCCCGATTCATCGCCATATTTTTACCTCCTTCGAGCATCCCAAACCTAATCTTTGGCCTTCAATATTTCGGCAAAGACCCGTAAGAAACAGGAAAGAGAGGAAACAGCTTCAGTAATCTATATCACAACCTAGCCATACAGTATCCTATAATGTTTGAAACTACTTGACATTTTGCTATATAATCCGACTTATAGCTAAACAAGAAGGATATAAGCGTCCTTTTTTTGTTTTCTAGCACTTTAAATTAATCGCTCAGTTCAGACATCCCGACTGTATGGCGACGGAATTGGGAATAAAGTCATTTGTTCTCAGCTTCGTCGTCATACAAAATGCCTCAGGGGCGAGGCGCTCTTATGCCCCCGATCAAAGCTGCTTCAAAATATTGAAGCATAGTTTTCCAAAAAGGGAGAAGAACAATGTCTGGCCGCCGATTTTCCTGGACTCAATCTTTACCAACTGGCTATGGGGTGTCATTTTGGGGCAAGTCTCCCCCAATTGTCCACCCCCCAGAAGAGGAAGAGGAGGAAGAAGAGGAGACTGAAGAAAAGAAGTAAGTCATTCTGTCGGCCTTTTACCCGGGCAAAAAACGACGGTCAAGAAAAAGGAGATAATGTCCTAGACTGTCGCTGAGCGACTAACGGCGTCGGGGTGACGAGCCAGACTGAGACTTAGGTCTCACTCTGCTCTAATCCCCGGCGCCAAGAATTTTCCCCGTGATGCTCACTGTAATTCTACTTACGTCCAAGCAACTGTGTTCTTATTTCTTCCCTATCTTTTTCTTTAAGCAGCTTTGTACCTTCATTTTTTATCCTTTCCTTTAATTCATCTGGTAAAGCCAGTGATTTTTCAAAAATAGCTAAAATTGCCTTGGAGTCATCATCAGCGGCAATTCTATTTATAGAAAGCTTTTGGCACCCGTGACACAGGTGAATAATCATTATTTCTCCTTGTCTCGGCTTACCATATTTATCCATTCCTTCCTCTTTAAAAGTTAAGCCTATTGGTTCCATTAAGCCTAGACAAGTTGATTTTCTATCTCCAGGACTTTTTAGATCCACATGTTTGCTCCAAAGGCATTGGGGACATTGGTTGCGATGTCGGGTTCCCATGACTCTGGTTATGGGGATAAGATAACCGCAGTTTTGACAAATAAAGCCTTTTTTCATATACATGAATTATAACTCACCATATTGCGATAATGAAAAAGTCTTGGGGATTACTTCTCAAGATTTTGTCTGGTAAAAAAACCGCTGAATCACGCTGGTTTAAAACCAAGCACGTCCCTTGGAATCAGGTTAGGGTAGGAGATACTCTTTGGTTTAAAAATACGGGTGAACCAGTAACTATTAAAGCCAGGGTTAGTAGGGTAGTTCAATTTGAAGGCTTAAATACAAAAAAGATAAATCAAATTTTAAGCCAGTACGGAAAAAGTGACTTGGGCTTAAGTGACCCAACTCCGCCGGAAGTTGAAGCATATTTTGAAAACAAAAGATATTGTATTTTAGTTTTTTTTGATTCAGTCCAAGCTGTTAAACCTTTTAATATCACCAAAAAAGGCTTTGGGGCAATGGCGGCCTGGATTTGTGTTGATGATATCCAAAAGATAAAACTACCCTTACAAACCCCTTAAACAATTCTTTATCTCCCCTTACGAATAGAATTTAGCCTGGAAATGGAGGTGAGAACAATGGATCAAAAACTGGCAATGTTACTTAATTCTCCTGATTTTAGCCCTTTTGGCGAAATTCCTGATCGCTTTACTTGTGAAGGCGAGAATGTTAATCCTACCTTTAATATTTCTAATGTACCAGCGGGAACCCGTAGCTTTGCCTTAATTGTTGATGATTCTGATGCCATTACTCCTAAAGGGCCTTGGGTTCACTGGCTTATTTGGAATATTGATGCCGAGTCTGTTCGTTCAATTGGGGATAATACTGTTCCTCCTGGAGCAGTTCAAGGCATAAATAGCTTTGGTTTTACTGGCTGGGCCGGCCCTTGCCCGCCAACCGGAAAACGGTTTGCCCATAACTATCGCTTTATGGTCTTTGCCTTAAACGATTTTTTGGATTTGCCTGAGGGCAAAAATAAGTTTGAGCTGGAAGCAGCCATGGAGGAAAAAATCTTGGCTTCTGCTGAGCTGGTGGGCAAATACAGCCGAATTACCGCTAGCTCAGAAACTGAACTACCGTTCCCTCCTGGGGCAGAAAAGTCAGACTAACTTCTTGGCCCGGATATTTGGCACCTAGGCCAAAAATCTTAGCGCTTTTAAAGTTTTCTTTTCCAGGAATAGTTGTCTTTGCCAAAATCCAATTTAAGTCTCGACCTTGTTTTACTATCAAAGGCTCCTGATAATCAACTTTTCCGGCTTTTTTAAGATAAACCCGGATAAGGCCAAGCTTTAGCCATAGTTTTTCTTTTAAATCTTCAAGATTTTCGCCGCTTTCGGCACTAATGAGTATTGATTCTGCTTGCGAGGGCAGATACTTTTTAAAATTAGGTATACCCAGATCGCTTTTATTAATAACCACTAAATAGGGCAGATAAGCTCGGTTTCCCATAAAAGCATCTACTAAGCGGTCTAAACTAATATCTTCTTTAATAATTATTTCTGCATTGCTAAGCCGAAACTCAGCTGCTAATGATTTAATAGTCTGGTAACTTAGTTTCAAAGCGGTGGTGGAATTTACTTTTATGCCTCCGGAAACTCGCTTTACAATCGAAACCTGAGGCTTTTTTTCATTTAAGCGAACGCCAGCGCTTTCAAGCTCAGCAACAATGGCGGGAATTTTAGCAAGGCTTTTAACATCGACCATAATGATAATCAAGTCCGCACTCTTGGCGACTGCCAAAACCTCTTTGCCTCGGCCTTTGCCCGAAGCAGCTCCAGAAATTATTCCCGGAACATCAAAAATCTGAATCTTTGCTCCTTTATACTCAAGCATGCCAGGAATAACCCCAAGAGTGGTAAAGTCATAAATCCCCACTTTTGAATCTGCCTTAGTCAGCCGATTAAGCAAGGTGGATTTACCGACTGAAGGCGGACCAACCAAAACCACGCTCGCGTCCCCGGTTTTTTTAATAGCATAACCAGCTCCACCACTGCCTTTAACTTTAAAGTCTTGGTTAAGTTTTTCCTCTCTTAGCTTAGCAATTTTGGCCTTAAGCCGACCAATATAGTGCTCAGTTGCTTTGTGATAAGGGGTTTTCCTTATCTCTGCCTGAATTTCTTGGATTCGCTCGTCAATATCCTTCATTTTTAGGTTCAAGATGTTATAATTAAAGAATTAAAAATAATGAAAAAAGCTTTATTTTCTATTGTTCTTATTTTATCACTTTTTAGCCTCATCCAGCCAGCGGTAGTTTCTGGACAAGAGCAAATAAACAAGTTCGGGATTCATATCTTAGAGCCGGCTGACTTGGATAAAGCCCGGGAACTGGTCAATTCTGCTGGCGGAGATTGGGGTTGGGTAACCGTGGTAATTCGCGATGATGAGATGAATTTTGAAAAGTGGCAGGACTTTATGGACCAGTGTCGGGAAAAACACCTTGTCCCCATTGTCAGAATTGCTACTCATACCCAAAACAGTTACTGGGTAAAGCCAAAGATGGAAGAGGCCGAAACCTGGACAAACTTTCTTTCATCACTAAATTGGCCCACTCAAGACCAATATGTGATTATTTTTAATGAACCTAATCATGCTAAAGAATGGGGTGGAGAAGTCAACCCGCGCGAGTTTGCCCGTATTTTTACTGAATATAGCGCCAAGCTTAAAGGCAAAAACCAGAATTTTAAAATCTTAAATGCGGGCCTGGATTTGGCAGCGCCAAACTCTAAAGAAACTATGGACGCCTATTATTTTTTAAGAGAAATGAAGGCCGAAGTCCCAGATATTTTTGAGAAACTGGATGGTTGGGCTTCCCATTCTTATCCTAATCACGGCTTTGTCGGCAAACCCTGGGAAACAGGCAAAGTAAGCATTAAAGGTTATGAGTGGGAACTTTGGGTTTTAAAAAATCATTTTGGTCTTCAGAAAACCTTGCCGGTTTTTATTACTGAAACCGGCTGGCCCAGTGGCACAAAATACTATGATGAAGTTACCGCCGCTACCTATCTTAAAGATGCCCTAGAAAGAGTCTGGCTTGAAGATGACCGGGTTGTCGCTGTTACTCCTTTTGTCCTAAACTACCAAAGCGAACTTTTTGCTCCTTTTTCCTGGTTTGATAAAGACGGCCAGCCTTACCCCCAATATAATCTAGTCAAGTCCATGCCTAAAGAAAGCTGGTGGCCAAAACAAATAAACCAATATGAAGTCAAGTCGATTTTACTGCCTTCATTTATGCCCACCCAAACAAGCTATAAAGGCAAAATCACTATTAAAAATATTGGTCAAGCAATTTGGGGAGATAAAGAAGCAGTAGAAATTCCCGCCCAAACTAAGGGCGATATTGAAGTTTCCAACCTTGCCTTGGGAGAAAAAAAGAAAGTAAAACCAGGAGAAATAGTGGAAATTGAATTTAGTATTAACTCAGCCAGCCAAGAAGGGGAGTTTGAATTTTCTTGGGGAGAGCTACCCATGCAAAAACTCAAAGTTTTGCCATCTTCCATTCTTACCGAAGCTCGTTTTAATCTTTGGGAAAAGTTCTGGCTCAAGCTAATCGGAGTCTTCAAGTAAGGAGAATTTTCCACCCATAAATGGTATAATTTAGGCAGGTTTATCAAGCGGGTGTTTGAGCGCCAGTAGCTCAGCGGATCAGAGCACTTGTCTTCGGAACAAGGGGTCGGGTGTTCGAATCACCCCTGGCGCACCACGGGGCTGTAGCTCAGCGGTAGATCCGCCAGCTGGCGGACTCTTAAGAGATTTATTTGGGGCGTTAGCTCAGCGGTAGATCCGCCAGCTGGCGGACTCTTAAGAGATTTATTTGGGGCGTTAGCTCAGCGGTAGAGCAGTCGCCTCTTAAGCGATTGGTCGGAGGTTCGAATCCTCCACGCCTCACAATGACATACTGTGTTTATGCCATTAAAAGCAAAACAACAGGTAGAATTTATATCGGTCAAACTTCTAAATTAGAGCAAAGAATACAAAGACACAATCAAATTTTGCCCACTAAAAGGACTAGTTTTACCTTTAAAAATCAAGGTCCTTGGGTACTCATTTATAAGGAGGAATTTGCAAATAGGGTTGAGGCAATAAGGAGAGAAAAGGAGCTAAAATCTTTCCGCGGGAGAGAATTTATAAAAAAATTAGCTCAGCGGTAGATCCGCCAGCTGGCGGACTCTTAAGCAGTTGGTTGGAGGTTCGAATCCTTCCAGCCTCACTTATTTTTCTTCTTAGGAAGATAGTACTTTTTACCTTTAAGCTTGTCTGGAAGATAAACTTCTTCTTTTAACTCTTCTTTAGTATGATTATGGGCGTATTTATAGTCTTTGCCGTAGCCTAAGTCTTTCATTAACTTGGTGGGAGCGTTTCTCAGTTTAAGAGGAATAGGCAGGTTACCATATTTTTTAACATCTTCCAAAGCTTTGGTCTCGGCAATATAGGCACTATTATCTTTCGGCGCTTGGGCCAGATAAGCAGCCAACTGAACCAGAAAAATTTGGCATTCTGGCATACCGACTCGGTCACAAGCATCAAAGACGACTACGGCAAGCTCCAAAGCCTCAGGATCAGCGTTGCCAATATCTTCTGAGGCAAAGCGGACTAGACGCCTGGCAACATACAAAGGGTCTTCTCCTGCTTCCAGCATTCTTAAAGTGTAGTAAATAGCGGCATCCGGGTCTGAGCCTCTTAAAGACTTATGAACGGCTGAGATAAGGTTATAATGTTCCTCGCCAGCCTTGTCATAAAGCAAGGTCTTTTTTTGCAAGGCTTCTTCAATATCTTTTAAGCTCAAGGTTTTGCCTCCTAATTTAGCAGCAATTTCCAAAACATTAAGAACCGCTCGAGCATCACCATTGGCTGACTCAATCAAAAAAGCCCGAGCATCAGCCTTAATCTTGACTTTGAGTTTTTTTATTCCTCGTTCAACTATTTTATCCAAATCTTTTTCATCCAAGTTTTTTAAGACAAAGACTCGGCAGCGAGAGAGCAGAGGAGCAATCACTTCAAAAGAGGGGTTTTCCGTGGTCGCACCAATAAGAGTAATGGTCCCGTCCTCAACATGAGGCAAAAAAGCATCCTGCTGGAGTTTATTAAAGCGATGAATTTCATCGACAAAAAGAATTGTTCTTTGCTTAAAAAGTGGTCCTCTTTCTTTAGCTTGGGCAACTACTTTCTTAACTTCATCAATGCCTGAAGAAACAGCGGAAAAATGGATAAAGTGACTCTTGGTTTTTTGGGCAATAATTTTGGCCAAAGTGGTCTTGCCACAACCGGGCGGTCCCCAAAAAATAATTGAAACCAGCTCATCTTTCTCTACCAGTTTTCTTAAAACCCCGTTTTCGCCCACCAGATGCTCTTGGCCAACAAAGTCAGCAAAAGTCTCGGGTCTTAAAAGGTCAGCCAAGGGAGCACTGCCCATACCCCCATTATACAAAAAAAATCTCAAAAGCCAAATAAAAGGCGAAAATTAAATCTAAACTAGGGTTCGAGACCTAAGTCAAAAAGAAACTCGGGAGGAGTGAAACGAGTATCTTCTTTCATTTTGTCAATATCTTTTTCAATCATTTTCAAGTCAGCCTCAATTTCATAAAGGGGACCAGAAGGAATAGTTGTAGGCGAAGGAAAAGGGGTGGCAGTTAGCTTTTCTTCAACAAAAGGTAAACTGACTGTTGGTACTTCTGATTTGCTTTGAAAATACAAAAAAAGCAAAACCAGAGCAAAAACAAAACTTAAAGCCAAAAGTGCCATCAAGATTTTTTTCATTTTTACTTTAAACTAAAAACAATGTTTTGATAACCAGTCAGTACTTGCTTAATTTTGCTTAATGCTTCATCAATTTCAGTTCTAATCTTTTCAGCCAGGTTTTTGCCACCGCTACTACCAAAACCCCGTTTTAAACTTTCAGCCTGGGAAAGATTTTCTTTGATTTCTTTAGTTTCAGTCTCAAGAGCAGAAAGTTTTTCTTTAGCAGCCAAAAACTGGCTTCCTTGCTGGTCTTGCTCGCTCAAATACTTTTCTAATTTTTCTCTTTCTACTCCTAGGTTAGTAAATATTTTCTGAGCTGAAGCAATTTCTACGATTGACTTAGTCTGATAAGCCATTTGCGTAATTCTTTGATAATGAGTTTCCAAATCTTTAGCCAAAGAATTGGCTTCTGCCAAAGAAGAGAGTGAGGAAGCTTTTTGCTCGCTTAGCTTAAGAAAAGTAACTTCATCATCCAGCTTTACATAAAGATAGTTTTCCTGATAATTTAAAATCTGGGTCGCTTCTGCCAAGTAAGTTTTAACAAAATGAGTGTAATCGCTTATGGCTTTTATTTCTGCCTTCAAAAGCTCTTGGGAGACCCCTAAAAGCTCAGCTTGAGTGGTTACTGACTGAAAGGCTTGGTGCTGGCTTTTTTTAGTCTTAAAAGGCTCAACCAAAGACTGGTATTGGCGAAAAGACTTTAAAAAATCCTCATAATATTGTTGACTGGTCTTATCAGCCGCCATTGCTGGCCTGGCCAAATAAAGAAGGAAAAACAAGCAGACAATTAAAATCTTCTTCACCCTTTAAGTTAATCAACTCGGCTAAAAAAATTCAAGCCTTTATTCATAGCGAAGCGCCTCAACTGGGTCAAGCTTGGCTGCCTTGGCAGCCGGCATCACCCCAAAAACAATTCCTACTAAGCAAGAAACTCCCAGGGCCAGCAAAACCGACCACCAGGAAAAAGCACTAGCAGAAATCAGCTGGCTAACTACTAGAGCACCTAAAACTCCCAAAGCTACTCCCACCAAACCTCCAACTAAACTTAAAAAAACCGCTTCTGCCAAAAATTGGCCTAAAATATCTGTATTTTTGGCACCGACTGCTTTGCGCACCCCAATCTCCCGAGTTCTCTCGGTTACTGAAACTAACATAATATTCATAATCCCAATCCCGCCGACCAGTAAAGAAATGGCGGCAATCCCGCCCAAAGCAACGGTCAGAACCTGGAGAATTGAGGAAATCGTTGAGAGAATCGAACCCTGGTTAATAATCGAAAAATCTTCTTCGTCAAGAGTCCGCAAAAGCAGGGATTTAATCTTGAATTTTGCCTCGTCATAACGGTCCTTATCGCTAAACTTCACCATAATCGTTTGCAAGCTATCAATATCAAATACTTTTTGAGAAGCGGTGTAGGGGATAAAAACAACCTTATCCATCTCACCACCAATCATGCCTGTTCCCATGCTCTCCAAAACGCCAATTACTTTAAAACGACTATCGCTGATAATAATCTCTTCTCCAAGAGATTCTTTGTTTTGGTAAAGCTCTTCGGCCACCTTAGCGCCGATTACTGCTACCTGGCGGCTGGTAATTACCTCTGAAGTATTAAAAAAACGACCCTCCTTCATTTTAACAATCACAAAACTGGTGATTTTCGGTGAGGCACCGGAAACGGTTACCCGAATTTGGTTTTGGCGAAACTTCGCGAGTCCCGGCACTTCAATATAGCCAGTCGCATCAGTAATCGGTTCTCCCAGCTTTTGGATCTCTTCCACCAAAGAGTTTTTCAGCTTGCTACCGGAATAATTGGGCGGCGCGCCAAAAGAAAAACCTTCGCCCTCACCAGCAAACTTTCCCGGCATAATATACAAAGAGTTCGCACCTAAGGCTTCAAACTGCTGGGTAATGTAATTTTTCAACCCGGTTCCCAAAGAAACAAGGGTAATGACAGAAAAAACCCCAATAATTACCCCCAGCATGGTCAAAAATGAGCGGCTCTTATTTCTTTTAAGAGCAGCCGTTGATAGTTTCAGGGTTTCGGCAATTTCCATCGGTTAGACAATCTCTCCGTCTTTAACTTTAATCATCCTTTTGGCGGTCCGGGCAATTTCCAAATCATGGGTCACCAAAACCACGGTATGGCCCTTTTGATGCAGTTTTTTGAAAATCTGCAAAATTTCTTTTCCTGAGTTTGAATCCAAGTTGCCGGTCGGCTCGTCTGCCAAAATAATGCTCGGATTATTCACCAAAGCTCGGGCAATGGCAACCCGCTGCTTTTCACCACCTGAAAGCTGATTGGGAAAATGGTTTAATCGCTCTTCCAGGTTCACTGCCGCTAAAACTTCTTTGGCCCGAAGCAGTCGCTCTTTAAGAGAAAGACCAGCATAAACCAAAGGAAGTTCGACATTGGCCAAAGCCGAAGTTCGGGGGAGTAAATTAAAAGATTGAAAAACAAAGCCGATTTTTTGATTTCTTAATTCTGCCAGGCGCCGGTCGTTGTCAAAAAAGATATCTTTTCCTTCCAACCTGACTTTTCCTGAGGTAGGCTTGTCTAGCAAACCCAGGATATGCATCAGTGTGGACTTTCCGGAACCTGAAGGTCCGACAATGGAAACAAAGTCTCCTTTATTTATTTTCAAAGAAACTTTGTTTAAAGCCCGAACTTCCACTCCGTCCAGCTGATAAACCTTGGAAACTTCCGAAAGCTCCATGTTAACCATTTTGTCCTAAGGCTTGACTGCCATTCCTTCTTTTACTTGGCTAATATGAGAAGTAACCACCAAATCACCCTCTGACAACCCGGAAACTACCTCAACTGCCTCGTCATTAATTTGACCAATGACTACTTCTGCCTCCTTGGCTTTTTCCTTTTCCACTTTCCAAACAAAAGTCTTTCCCTGCTTCTCCGAAAGGGAGGAAATAGGAAGTAAAAGGGCATCGGGAATTGAAGCATGAACAATTTCCACATCGCCATTCATCCCTAGCCGCAGATTTTCCAAACTGCCGGAAAAAGAAACTAAAACGTTATAAGCGGTGGCACCACTAGCAGTCGTGGTCGCCTCAAAATCGATCTTGTTTACCTGACCCTCGAAGTCTTGGTTGGGAAAAGCATCCAGCTTGATAATCGCTTTATCTCCTTCGTTTACCCTAGCAATTTCCGATTCGTCAACTTTAGCCTCAAAATAGAGGGTTTCTGGGTCAACAATTCTAAACTTGGTGGTAGTAGAGACAATGTTTACGCCAGGGTAAGGGTCACTAATCTCCACCACAATTCCCTCAATCGGCGAGTAAATAGTGGCAAATTTAACTGCCAAATCAGCAATTTCCACATCCAAAACCGAGCTTTCCAAATCAAACTGGGCTTTGTCCAAAATCCTTTGTATTTCATCGGTAACCAGACTTCTGCCCCTGGTTTCTTCATAGTCGTCCTGGGTTTGCTCAAAATCCCAGCGTTCGTTTAAATAATCATTCATTTCTTTTTTAAATCTTTTTTCCAAATCTCTTTTGTCTAAAGATGCAATTGCCTGACCTTTTTTAACCCTGTCTCCCTTTTTAACGCCCACCCAGGCCAGACGGCCTGAGGTCTGAAATTTAAGGGTAGCTTCTTTTTCGGCTTTAATTTCGCCAGAAGCAGAAGTGGAAACTTGCATTTCGCCAAGAGTTACTTTTTCGACACTAAAGGCAGGTGAACGAGCAGCCATCAAACGTCGATAAAGGGAAAACCCCGTCAGGAGCACCAACAGAAATATGGCGATAAAAACAAATTTTTTTTTCATTTTAGGCGGTGCCAGAGGGGAGACTCCCACCTCCGCTACCGCTTCGGTGGGCAAGCGAACAAGTGCCTGCCTGCCCGCCGTACTTGTGCCGAGAGAGGGACTCGAACCCTCACCCTTATCGGACACGGTCCTAAACCGTGCGCGTCTACCAATTCCGCCACCTCGGCAAGGCAGGCGGGTCTACCATTCCAGCACTCTGGCTTATGACCATTATAGCTAATTTTTGCCCCAAAAAAAATCCCGCAGTATGGCCAGGAAAGGTCAACACCACAGGATCTAAGCCAGAGAATAACATAAAAAATTACTATTGTCAAGCCCTGAATTAGCTTATAACATTAGGCTTTTTAAAGAAGAAGAAACTATCATACCTCAAGCTTATAGTAGAATAAAAAGTCATTCTTTCTTAGCTAAGATAAAGATTGAGGGGCCAAAGAAAAACTTGGCCAAGAGTTCTTGAGTTTTCTTTTCCAAAAAAAGTAAAAAAGACTCAGGAAAAACTTTTTTGAGCAAGGGGCTGCGAAAATTAGAAACCGAAAGCATTTCCACAATTAAAAAACCAGTCTTTTTTAAATCATTAACAACTTTTTGGGGGTGATGATTAGAAAAGGCAATTGTTTTTTGAGAAATATACTCGGGACTACGCCGCTCAACCGGTCGCCAATCTCGGACAAAATTAAAGTCTCCCTTAAAAAAAGCTTTTATTCTGGCCGGGAAATGAATTTTGTTGGCCACTTCAATAACTACAAAACCGTCTTTTTTTAAAATCCGATGAATTTCTTTTAGGGTTGGTAAAAGCTGGGGAAGGTGATGACTAACGCGGATAAGCAAAGCTACCGCAAATGATTTATCCTTTAAAGGAAGATTGGGCAAACTTCCTAGTCGGAAAGACAGATTTTTGGCTTTTGTCTTTTGACGACCAATTTTCAGTAGTTTCTGGGAAGGATCAAGAACTAAACATTTTTTAAACCGAGGACAATAGCAATCAGAAAGGCGACCAAAGCCGCCGCCAATATCAACCAGGGATTCTCGCAGCTTTAGCTTTTTAAACAACTTGGTAAGAGCCAGCCTTTCGCAATCATCCTCATAAGAGCGGTTTTCCCAATAGGCTTGATAATTATAAGAGTCGTAAGGAGCGGCCATCTCTTAGAAAAACCCTGTTTCCATCTCTTTCAAAAACTGATTTATTGCGGCACACCAGGAACCCTCTGATCTCGGAGCATATTTTTTCATCATCAAACAAGCATCCTCACAATAGCCTTTGGCACAATAATCAGCAGCAACTCCCGCAGTGACACTTTCAATTGCCTGAGGCCAACTGTCATAACATTTTGTTCCTTTGGTATGAATTCCCCAACCCCAGGCATTGTGGCATTCAGGGGGTGACTTTTTGCCCAAATTAGACTCTTGCTGGGCAATCGCCACCATTAACTGGGGCTTAACACCATATTTTTCGGCTGCCTTAAGAAGTGTTTCTGTATATGGCAAAAGGGGGGAGCGGTAGTAACGAAGGTAATTTTCAATAATCACTGGGGTGGAATCCTCAAGTTTAATTGTTGGAGCTAAAGCTCCCGTTTCCTCTGGAAGAGTCACCAAATAACTTTTCGATTGAGGAAGGGAAGCTTTTTCTCCCAAAACTTTTTTTTGAGGCGGGAAGCTAGTTAAATAGACCACTGAGCCTAAAACCAGAGGCGAAAGAACAAAAAAAAGTAGGCATAAGAAAAACTTTTTTATCATGGACGTGATTTCTAGAATATGGTTCCATTTTTTATCTCTTTTGTCAAGCAAACAAATGTGATAAAATCAATCAAATGAAAAATCAAGCCAAACAAGCTAAAGATAAAACTCTGCCCGCAAAAAAGCCCTTGGCCTGGCTGGAAAAAAGATTTTCTTTAAAAAAAGACTCTTTCGCAAAGCCAGTCCAATATCATGGAGCCAGACATCGAGGATAAGAAGGGAACTCCCAAAATGCCGCAAAAAAAGAGTAATGATGAATTCGAAATAACTCGTTTGCCAAAAAATGCTTTTGAAATTTTGGTCACCATTCCCTGGGAAAAAATTAAACAAACTCAGACAAAAACAATTGTCCAGGCAAGTCAAGCAATAGAAATCAAGGGTTTCCGCAAAGGCAAAGCACCGGAAAAATTAGTCAGAGAAAAACTCGGCCCGGAAAAACTGCTGGAAATAACCCTCCAGCAGCTTCTTCCTGACTATTATCAAAAAGCCGTCTCCGAGCTAAGCCTTAACCCGATAATGACACCTAAAGTGGAGCTCATCTCAGACAAAGAGGGTGAGGCCTGGCAAATTAAGTTCATCTCTTGCGAAAAACCCCAGCTAGACTTGGGAAATTATCAAGAAGAGTTAAAAAAACAAAAAGCAGCTGGAGAAATCTGGACTCCCAAAAAGGGTGAAGAAAAAAAAGAGGCGAAAAAACCCGAAGAGGAAAGAGAAGAAAAAATAAACCAGACCATTGATTGGCTTTTAAGAAATATCAAGGTTGGGGTTTGTGATTTATTAGTGGAAGAAGAAGTAGCCAGAAAACTATCCCAGCTCTTGGAACAGACTCAAAAACTCGGTTTAACACTTGACCAATATTTGGCCTCAACCGGAAAAACCGTTGAAGAAATCCGCCAAGAATATCGCCGTCAAGTTGAAGAAAGCCTGGCTTTGGAATTTGTCTTGGGAGAAATTGCTGAGAAAGAAAAAATCGAGGTCAAATCCGAAGAAATTGAAAAATTAATTGCTAGTGCCAAAACCGAGGAAGAAAAAAAGGCTTTAGAAGGCCAAAAATATTATCTTGCCAGTCTTCTTCGGCGCCAAAAAACGCTTGACTTTTTAGCCTCTTTGTAGTAAAGATTGGTCAAGAGACCAAAAATGAGCAATTCAAAAAGAAATCAAGCCAAAAACAAGCCCCGTCACCAGGACTCTTTTTTGGAAGCTTTTCGTGAGCTTGGCTCTGACATTGCCTCAACCACCAAAGATACTCTTGTCAAAGACGGTCTTGACAATATTAAACAAGCAGTCTGGCCTTTTAATACTTCTGGCCCAACCAACGAATCTTCTCTTTATGAAAATGAAGCAGAATTAGAAAAAAGTTATCGCTCTCGCCTAAGACAGGCAGAAGTCTTAAGACGAGAAGAAAGAGTTCTTTTTAGTCGAGACCAAGAAAAAACCCAAGTAAAAGTTGAGACTCTTCAAGATGAGATTAAGAATTTAGCCCAGGCAGTGGGCGAGTTGGCCGGCCAAGCCAAAGAAGCAGAAATAGCCACCCTCCAAGAAACTCCGGTTGTGGGCAAATATCATCTTAGTTTCTTTGAAAAACTTAAAAAAAGAATTGCCGAGCTTAGAGCTCAAATTCAAGAATCATCTTTATGGTTAGAAGCCTGGAATAAAAAAGCGAAAAAGAGAAATTATTATTGGGCTCAGTTTAAAAAATCCGGCTCTAAATTCCTTCTTTCCGGAGACCGCTACATGGCCACCCAGGCAGGCTAATCCGATTGTTTTTTACCACCAAAATTTGATAAAATAAGCAATGAGGGCGGTTGGCTCAGTTGGTCAGAGCGCCTCGTTGACATCGAGGAGGTCACAGGTTCGAATCCTGTATCGCCCACCAGTTAATGCTCCATTTCTCCACTTAAAAGAAGCAAGCTTAAAGCCCGCAAGCTATCATGATAGTAGCCTTGGTGGTCTAAACGAATCAATTCCTCCACCAAAGCAGCTTTTCTTTCCGGCTCTGGGGAAACAATACTTGAGGCAGAAACAGCCGCTACAAAAGCAGCATTATGATATTCTCCCACTACCTGGCCTTGCTTCCCATAACCATCAACAATTTCTCCTGGATTGGCTTGGCCTAGACAAGAATTGACCTTTTCCAGTTGAAGCCGGGCGCTTTGAGCTATTTCTGGTTGGTCAGCATACCATAAAAGCGCCATTGCCTGGCGCCAAGGAACCCTAACCGCATCATATCCAAAAGTATATGAGCCCTTACCCATATCAGGCTCAGTTACCGGATTTCCCTCGGCAGTGGCCCAATTGGGAAACAGACCATGTTTTTGCTCGATTTTATCAAGAATTTCCCGCGATTTAGCCGCTACCAAAGACCAAATTTCCTCTCCCGTGTACTGTCGAAAGAGCTCAAAATAGCCAGGAGAAAAGTAAGAGGGGTTTAAGGCATTTGAGCCGCCCCAAGCATCTCCAGGCTTGAGGACAAAAGTGTTTGCCTCAATATCATCGCGGGCAATCTTTTCCAGTAGTCCCAAAGCCTCCTCTCTGTATCCACCCCAAGTTTTGTCAGCGATTACCAAACCGTAAGCCATATCCAAATCAGCGTCAGTCGCTGAATTAGGGTCAGGGATTTCACCCTGAGCCGTCACTCGCCAACTCATTAACTCATGAGCGTTAAAGTGCGCTTGTGCATAATGCCAAAGCTGGTCAAAAGTCGCTTTATCTTCAATGTTAACTGCCATCATCATCCCGTAAGCAATTCCCTCAGAAACTGTGTCCTGGTTGTTTTCCGGCCTGATTACTCGCACCTGCTCTGGCGGCAAATTAGTCGTTGATAAATACCTTCTTTGCCAATCCTCGTAACTTTGAGTAAATTCCCCATAAAGTTCTTGATGATTTAGAGGAAGCATCTCTTCTTGTGGTACCGGCGAAGGAATTTCAACCGGAGGTGGAGTGGGCGTGGGAGTAGGAGCCTCCTTAGTAGGGACTTTTTTGACCAAAGGAGAAACGGTTTTCGGCTTGGGCTTGCAAGCAGAAACAGTAACCAGTATTGTTCCCGCAGCTGCTAACCTGGCTAATTTCTCAGGATCAATCCTGGGAGGATCAAAACTGTTTTCTGGCAATCTTTCATCCATGAGTCCTCAGCTTAGCGAGAGATTTAATAAAAATCATTAAAACTAAGTAAGAGTTAAAACACTCAAAGCCTTACCCGACTCTTACTGGAATCTGAAAGCGATATTAACTTAAAAAAATACTCTTGGGTTTATCCAAGAGAGGAGGTGAAGAAAATGACCAGAAAAATGATTTTGGGATATGCTCTTGCATTTGTGGCTGCTTTGCTTACAATGGCAGGAGTGGTTTTCGCGCAAACACCAACGCCAACGCCAACACCAGTACCAGGAGCACCGGTCACAGGATTAGGAGGGGGTCACTAATGGTCAACTGGCGGCGAATAGTTCTTTTTTTGTTTATCCTAGCTGGCTTGGTTGAGGGCAGCCTGGTAGGTTATCTTTTTTATCCGGGTCAAAAGTCGAGCTCTTCAACCGGGATTGAGAAAGAAAATTCAGCCCAACCAACTCAAAGTTGGCCACAAAAGCTAGTGATTCCTAAAATTAATGTTGAGGCCGAAGTTGTTCCGGTCGGCATAAACAGCCAAGGAGAAATGGAAATGCCCCAAAACCCTTGGCTGGTTGCCTGGTATCAAAATGAGATTCAACTTGGGAAAAAGGGTAGCCTGGTTCTTGCCGGTCATCTTGACTCTAAAACCGGACCAGCAGTTTTTTATCAGCTTGTCAATCTTGAGATAGGGGATGAAATTGAAGTTTTTGACCAAAGCCAAAAAAAATTTGTTTATCTGGTTATTGAAAAAGAGACTTTCGCTGAAAACAAATTTCCGCTCGAGAAAGTATTTGCGGCCAATGATAAAAAGAGACTTAATTTAATTACTTGTCGCGGAGTTTTTGACAAAACCAGTCAAAGATACAACCAAAGAGTGGTTGTTTTTACTGAATTTAAGGAATCAAAAAACGGCAAGCTTGAGGATGAAAAAAAACCTTAACTGGCAAGCAAGAGCGAAGCTCTCCATCAACTTGGGTCCCACAGGTCTTTTTTGAGCGCAAAACAAACTCTTGAGCAGAAAAAGATTTAACCAAACCAAAATTCTTTTGACCAAGAAGGTGAAAAAGCAGCGTCCCCGCTAAAGCCTGAAAATAGTTTCTATATTCAACCAAATAAAGGTTAAACTGGCCATCAGTAGCCTCAATTTCTTGATGGGCAAAAAGAGGAAAAAAACTTAAAATCTTTGGTTTCAGATTAAGAATTGTCAGCAAACAAACATCGACTGAATGCTTTTGGCCTTTAAACTCAAGCACCAGAGGAATTTTGCTTAAAGATAAAAGCTCGCTTAAAGCCGCCAAAATATATGAGAAAACGCCCATTTTCTTTTTGAGTTTTTCCTTGGTTAGTTTTAAAAACTTTTCCTCAAAACCCAGGCCCATGCCCAAAAGAAAAAAATGTTTTTTATCTTGATATTGAGTTACTCCCACATCAACCTCAATCAGCTTGTTTTTTAAAAGAAAGTCAAAACCGGCTTTTTCTTTTTTTAAGCCTAAGGTAGCGGCAATAATGTTGGCAGTTCCCACCGGTATTATCGCAATCGGGGCTTTAATCTGATGATTCAAAACATAACCGACTGTTTCCGAAACCGTGCCATCGCCACCCAAACAAATCACTCCCTTGGTAATTTTTATTCTTCCGTCAAGGGGAAGCTGGCTAATTGGAGTCGGTTGAGTAACCTTCAAAACTCGGTAGCTTTGATGATGGGAGTCAAGAAATTCTTTTAAATCTGACAAGAGTTTTTTGGCCTCTCCGGTTCCCGCCAAAAAATTGGCAATAATCTGAAAGTGATAATCATTTTTCTCCATCTTAATTTAAGCTATAAATATATCTTACAACATTGACAAACCAAATCAATGAGATATAATTGAAACAGTATTTTTCGGCGTTTGCATGAGGACTCACCACCCTCAAAGCCGAAACGAAACTCATCGTAAACGAGCCAAAAGAAGAATAAATTAAGAGTGGAACCGCGGTTTCCAACCGCCTCTTTAAAAGTGGCGGTTTTTTTATTAGTTAATATATAATAAAAGAAAGAAAAGAAAATGGAAGAAAAACTTGAAATCATGAGACACTCTTGCAGCCATTTGCTGGCAGCGGCAATAATTGAGCTTTGGCCTAAAACAAAACTGGGGATTGGCCCGGCCATTGAGACTGGCTTTTATTATGATTTTGACTTTTCTGCAAGCGATAAAGTCTCTGAGACTGAGTTTGCTAAGATTGAGGCCAAAATGGAAGAGCTAGGAAAGAAAAATTTGGGTTTTGTGCGAAAGGAAATTTCCCTTGATGAAGCTAAAAAACTTTTTGCCGACCAGCCCTATAAACTAGAGCTGATTGCTAACCTGGTTAAAGAGAAAGGTGCAAAAGAGGTTTGCATTTACCAACTGGGTGATTTTATTGACCTTTGCCTTGGGCCTCATCTTAAAAATACTTCGGAAATCGGACCTTTCAAACTTCTTTCAGTCGCTGGCGCTTATTGGAAGGGGAGTGAGAAAAACAAAATGCTGACCCGAATTTACGGCACTTGTTCCCCAACCCAAAAAGAGTTGGATGAGTATTTGAAACTGTTGGAAGAGTCGAAAAAAAGAGACCATCGAGTTATCGGCCAGAATCTTGGCCTGTTTGTGTTTTCAGACTTAGTGGGTAAAGGCCTACCTCTTTTTACCGAAAAAGGATCAATTATCCGCCGAGAGCTTGAGCGATATATTGTCGATGAAGAAATTAAAAGAGGATATAAGCATGTTTATACTCCGGATATAGCCAAAGTTGATCTCTATAAAAAATCCGGTCATTTTCCGTACTACAAAGAAACAATGTATCCAGTAATGAAGGTTGACAAAGAGGAGCTTATCCTGCGTCCCATGACTTGTCCGCACCATTTCGAGCTTTATGCTAGTCGGCCAAGAAGCTATCGCGAACTGCCAATAAGATACGCTGAATTGGCGAAGCAATTTAGATACGAGAAATCGGGTGAACTAACTGGACTGATGAGGGTCAGGCTTTTTTGTCTGGCTGATGCTCATATTATTGCCCAAAAAGAGCAAGCAATTCCGGAAATTAATAGTGTTTTAGACTTAATTGAAGATGTCTCTTCGGTGTTGGGTTTGAAAAAAGGAGAGGATTACCGCTATCGGCTTTCACTGGGAGACCGCCGTGACGAAAAAAAGTTTTATAAAGACGATGAAGCCTGGGATTTTGCCGAAAATGTTTTAAGACAAGTATTAATCAGTCGTAAGGCCCCTTTTTATGAAGCTAAAGGTGAGGCGGCTTTCTACGGGCCAAAAATTGATGTGCAGATGAAAAATGTGGCGGGAGTGGAAAACACTGCCTTTACAGTTCAATATGATTTTGTTATGCCTAAAAGATTTCACCTGACTTATATTGACAAAAATGGCCAGGAAAAGGAAGCGATCGTTATTCATCGTTCATCCATTGGGGCTATTGAAAGAGTTATGGCTTTCTTGATTGAAAAATACAAGGGTGCTTTCCCGGTTTGGCTTTCCCCAGTCCAAGCAAAAGTTTTGCCAGTGTCAGAAAAGGCTCTTGAGTATGGCCAAGTGGTGACAGAAAAATTGCGCCAAGAGGAAATTCGGGTTGAGCTGGATGAGCGCGACGAAACTTTGCCAGCCAAAATCAGAGACGCGGAAAAAGAAAAAGTCCCTTACATGCTGGTCATTGGCCAAAAAGAAGCCAAAACCGGCCAAGTTAGCGTCCGTGCTCGGGGAGAAAAAGATTTAGGCTCAATGAACCTAGAAAAGTTCCTAAAACTCATTAAGGAAGATATTGATAAAAAAAGGTAATTTTGATAAACTAAAGTGTTGTTTTGGTGAAATAAATTATTGGCAAACCAAGGAGACAGGAGTTTTTGATTCCAAGACGTAAACGGCGACATAAATTTTCTGTGAGAAAATTTTATCGTATTAATCAATACATTCAAGCTAAAGAAGTTAGAGTCGTTGACGAAACCGGCAAACAAATCGGAGTGATGCCGATTTTTGAGGCGACTCAGAGAGCGAAAAAAGAGGGAAAAGACCTGGTAGAGGTGTCGCCCAAAGCCCAACCGCCAGTGGCAAAAATCATTGACTTTAAAAAATTCAAATATCTGGAATCCAAAAAGGAAAGAGAAGAGAAAAAAGGCCGCAAACCAGGAGAGCTAAAAGAGGTGCAATTTACTCCCTTCATAGCTCAAAATGATTTTAATACCAGGCTCAAAAAAGTCAAAGAATTTCTACAAGAAGGAAGCAAAGTTAAAATTAGAATCAGGTTTAAAGGAAGGCAGATTACTAAAAGAGAGTTTGGCTATAAATTAATCGAGCGAATTTTAATTGAACTAGACCAGCTGGCGAAAAAAGAGGCTGAGCCTCGCTTTCAAGGCAGAGAGATCTACTTAATTGTCTCTCCCCAGCGCTCAAAACCCGAAGGAGAAAAAGATGAAAAAAAAGATGAAAACTAAAAAATCACTTGTCCGCCGGGTAAAAATCACTGCCCGGGGGAAAATTCTTCATGCCTCTAACTTTGCCCGTCATTTGCGTCGCAAAAAAACCAAAAGTCAGCTTCGCCGGCTTAAGGGGCTTAAGGAATTCGATCAAGCGCGAAGAAAAAAAATTAAAAAAGTTTTAGGAGTTAAATGAGAGTTAAAACCGGTTATGCTAGAAAAAGAGCCCATAAAAAGGTTTTAAAACAAACCAAGGGCTATCGAATGACCAAGCGTCGGCTGGTCAAAGTTGCCAAAGAAGCACTTTTGCATGCCGGAGTTTATGCTTATACAGGTAGAAAAGATAAAAAAAGCAACTTGCGCCAGCTTTGGATTACTCGCATTAGCGGGGCTCTAAGTGAAACCGATCTTTCCTATAGCCAATTTATCAAAGCTCTTAAAGAAAAAAACATTGAGCTCGACCGCAAAATTCTTGCCCAACTGATTCAAGAAGATCCAGAGGCTTTTCAAAAGATTGTTGAAGAAGTGAAAAAATAACTTCCTACAGCTACTGGGGGGCCGGATAAATAAGACCGACTTCTTTCAAAGGCGTGCCGTCAACTGTCACCTCCGGATGAGTGCTCGCATAATAGACGCCCGGATTGCCAATTTCATAAGCACAGACTTTATAAGTTCCTAAAGCAACATTTTCTAGCAATACACTAGTAGTTTGATCATAAGAGTTAAGACTTTTTGACTTAAAAGTAAAACCAAAAAGTCCCGGACATTGAGTTGAAGTAAAAGTGTATTTCCTAATATCATCATAGTTGAAGTTGCTATTAACAGCATTGGATAAAATATTTAAGGGCACATCCTCGATAACCAAATCAGTCATCAAAGAGAGATAATCGGCATTAATCGTATAATTTACTTTTACATCTGAGCGAGAAACGCTAAATGGGACAAAAAGCTTTTCAATCCACAAACAGGTATTGCTTTCTAACTTTTTACTGAAGGTTAGATTTCCTTTTCTGATTCTTAGCCAATGAGGATTGGGGTTGATAGTATAGACAACCGCCCGACCAAGAACATCAGTCTGAGTTGAGTAATAGGTATTCGTTCCCCCCTCATTGGTTAACTCAACCTGAGCATTGGCCAGGGGATACCAATCTTCGGTTTTTACATACAAAAAACCGGGATAGGGGTAAACATTGACTGTTTTGGTTGTTTTCTGGCCTCTCTGTACTGTAATTTCAAACGTTCCCGCTTTTTCATCTCCGCCAACGCCACAAAGAGCTAACGAAGAAACCTCACCGAATCTAACCATTATTCGATAATCGCCTGGAGGAAGCGAGCCAATCTCAATACTACTTCCTTGCCCCTGGATTTTTTTAAAAATATCAAAACTGTCTCTTTGGTAAATCTCAACTTCAAAACCTTCAATCGGTTCATCAGTATGAAGGAGATTAAAATTTAACAATACTGTGCCTGTATCGGGCGTAGAAGTAGGCGTCAAGGTTGGCACTTTTTTTTGAGGTTTTGGGGTGACAGTCGGCAGAAAAGGAGTTGGAATAGCCTGAGCTTCCAGGTCTTGGGCCAAAGTAGGAGAAGGCGTGGTTGTTGATTCTTCTGGAGAGCCAGCTGATGAACGAATAAACTTACGAGAGAGAAAAAAGATTGCCCCGGAGAAAATAATCAAAAGAGCCAGAACGCCAGCAACTGGGAAAAGATATTTTTTGGAGTTTTTGACCAAAGGCGGGAGAGAATTATCTGGCGGCGAAGGAGTAATCTCTTCAGATTGAGGTAGGGGAAATTCCGTTGGCTGGGAAATTTTGGCGGTTGAATCCATCGCAAATACTCTATTTTAATTCTATTACACTACAAAAAGTTTGTCAAAAAACCACCATATTCTCCAACTTGACCAATTTTGACCTAAGTCATATAATTAGGCCAACAATTAAGTCAAAGGCAATGAAGGGGAGATGTTCGCCCCAGAGCCGGTTGGGGGAAATCCTGATCATTATCGGGATAAGTAGTTCAACCCGGGATTCGCCCGTAAACGCGAAAAGGTGTGTCGTCCTTCGAGCCTAGCTCAGGACAGAGCACCCGATAAGGATTTATCCGAAGGATAAATTTAAATAAGGTGGTACCACGGTTAATAGCCGTCCTTATAAAAGGACGGTTTTTTGTTTTTTAAAATGCGCGAAAAAGAAGACCATTATTTTTTACCGCCAGATTTAATCAAGTACTATGCCCTCTTAACAGAGGTAGAAAAAACCGGGTGTTGCAACCAGGAAATGCTGGCCGAGGTTTTAAGGGAAATTGCTTCCCAAAAAGGATTTATTGAGCCCGAAGACTGTGATAAGATTAAAGACAAAGAGAAATAGATGATTAAAGACCAAATCATTAATTTAAAAAACGAAGCTATTGGCCAGATTTTAGAGGCTGAAAATGAAAAAGAGCTTGAGGAAATCAGAGTCAGGTTCTTGGGCCGAGCGGGAAAAATAAATGAATTAACTCGGCAAATCCCCAAGCTTTCTGCTCAAGAAAAAGGCGTTGCCGGCAAGCTGATTAATGAGACTAAAGAGACCATCAGAAAAGCCCTTTTGCAAACCCAGTCAAAGCTCCAAACCGGAGCTAAAAAAGAAGCCTGGTTTGATGTTACTCTTCCCGGCAAAAAGCCTGGCTTAGGCCACCTTCACCCAATAAGCCAAACAATTAAAGAAATTACCGATATTTTTGCTCAGATCGGTTTTAGAAGAGTCAGGTATCCAGAGGTGGAATGGGACTGGTATGCTTTTGAAGGCTTAAATTTTCCGGAAAACCATCCGGCCCGAGACGAATGGGAAACTTTTTTTGTTGCCAATCTTTATCATGGTAAATATGGCCGTGGCTTGCTTACTCCCCACACCTCCTCAGGCCAGCTGCGAGAAATGGAGGCCATCAAACCGCCAATCAGAATGTTAAATATTGCCAAATGTTATCGCCGGCAATCAGATATTTCTCACTCCCCAATGTTTTATCAGTTCGAGGGCTTAGTCATTGACGAAAACATCAATATTACTCACTTAAAAGGCACTTTGGACTACTTTTTCAAAAAATACTTTGGCCCGGAAAGGCAGGCGAGAATAAGGCCTTCTCACTTTCAGTTTACTGAACCTTCGTTTGAAGTTGATGTTTCTTGCTCGGAATGCAAAGGAACCGGCAAACTGGAGCGGGGAGAAATTTGCCGAACTTGTAAAGAAGGCTGGCTGGAGATTGGTGGGGCCGGTATGGTTCACCCTAAGGTTTTAAAAAATGGCGGCATTGACCCGGAGAAATACACTGGCTTTGCTTTTGGCTGGGGAGTAGAGCGGGTTTTGATGATGAAGTACGGTATTGCTGATATTAGATTGCTTTTTGAAGGCGACTTAAGATTTTTGGAACAATTTTAAAACATGAATATCTTAATTTTGGATTCCTGGTTAAGAGAATACTTAAAAACCAAAGCGACTGCTCAAGAAATTGCCAAATACTTGTCCCTAAGCAGCCAATCAGTGCAAAACCTGACTAAGCTTGATAATGACTGGCTTTATGAAATTGAGGTGACTACCAATCGGCCGGATGCGCTCTCGGTTTATGGGATTGCCCGAGAGCTCTCCGCCATCTTGCCTTACTCTAAAATTGAAACCAAGCTAACGCCAATTAAAGCGCCCCCAATTTCCAAACCGAAAACCTCTTTGCCTTTAAAAGTAAAGATTTCTGATAATTCTTTGGTCCCTCGCTTTACGGCTCTTGTTTTTGATGAGGTGGTGATTAAGCCTTCAGCCAAAAAAGTCCAAAAACGGCTAGAGGCTTCGGGCATCAGGAGCTTAAACAATGTCATTGATATTTCCAATTATTTAATGCTGGAGTTGGGCCAGCCAATGCATACTTTTGATTATGACAAGATTCTCGGGGCGGAAATGACGGTCAGAGAAGCCAAAAAAGGCGAAAAAATCATTACTTTGGATGGCCAGCTTCGCCGGCTGGCGCCAGGAACAATTATTATTGAGGACGGTGAAAAAAGAATTATTGACCTTTGCGGAATTATGGGGGCTAAAAACTCCGAGGTTGATGAAAAAACCAAAAGAGTTTTGCTCTTTGTTCAAACCTATGACCCGCTTCGAATCAGACGTTCCTGCCAGACTTTGGGTTTCTGGACTGAGGCAGCCAGCCGCTTTGAAAAGGGGATTGACCCTGAAGGAGTAATGACCGCCATGAAGCGAGCCAGCTTACTTTTTAAAGACTGGGCCGAGGCGAGAGTAGCCAGTCGGCTTTTTGATATTTATCCTTCACCGCCTAAAGCCCTCAAAGTCAGTTTGGAAAAATCCCGCTTAGACAAAATCATGGGCATTGACATTAGTCTTAAACAAGCAGGGGAAATTTTAAAGAGCTTGGGCTTTGAAATTAAAATTCTTGAGAGTCAAGAGAAGTTGGTTGCCAAAGTGCCTCATTGGCGAGCGGGCGATATTGCCATTCCCGAGGACTTGGTTGAAGAAATTGCCCGAATTTACGGCTATCAAAACTTCCCCAATCAGTTGCCGCCAATTAGCTTTCCCGGCCAAACCGAGCCCCTGCTTGAATGGGAAAACCAGCTAAAAGAGGCTTTAAAATTCTGGGGCTTTACCGAAACGCCGACCCATTCCCTTACCAGTGCTCAGCTGCTAGACCTGGTGGGGATTGAGAAAAAAAACTTGCTTTATCTGGCAAACCCTCTGTCAACTGATTTGCTTTACCTGCGAGTCTCTCTTCTGCCCCGCTTACTGGAAGTAGCTCTTAAGAACATCAATTATGAGAAGATAAAAATCTTTGAGATTGCCAATATTTATCCTAGCCAAGGAAAAAATCAGCTTCCGGACGAAAGGCCGCGCCTAGCTGGCTTAATTTCTCCTGGAGAATACCAAGAAGCCAAGGGAACAGTCGAAGCAATCCTGGAAAGCTTGGGAATACAAAACACAAGTTTCGCCCCCACCAGTTCGACTGAAGAAATTTATCTGAAACTTAAAACCGCTGATATTACTATTGGTAAGCAAAAACTTGGCACTCTCGGCCTTATTAATCCCAGTGTTTTAAAAAAGCTCGGTCTTCCCGGAAAAATCGCTTTTTTTGATCTCGACTTAAAAGAGCTAACTACTTTTGCTACCAAGGCCAAGAGATTCACTCCGATTTCTAAATATCCGCCAATTGTTGAAGATTTCTCTTTTGTAGTTCCGCCGGGAATTACGGCCGCGGAAATAGAAGAAACAATTAAAATGGTCAGCCCTTTGATAAAGAGGGTAGAGCTGATTGATCTATTTAGGGACACCAGAACTTTCAGAATTACTTACCAATCAGCCAAAGGTAACTTAACTGACCAAGATATTAAACCAATAAGAGAAAAAATCACCAAGGAGCTTTCTAAAAAAGAAATTATTTTAAGAAGTTAATTAAGAAAAGTTCCGAACTATCTTTTTTCGAAATGCTCATTAACCTTTCTTAAATTTTCAATTAAGCCTTCTTCACGGTCTTCCACAAGAGGCAACGTCATGCTTGAGAATTCTTCAAACCTCTTCTTGTCAACGACTTCTGGGCCTAAACTGCTTTTTCTACTTCTCATAATAAAAAGAGCATGCATAATATTAAGGCCCTTTAGGTCTCCCCACCAACTCTCAACCTCTATTCCTTCTTTTTTACTTCCATAAACAAAGGCCCACCATCTGAACTCATATTCGCCGGGCACCATCAAATCTCCACTCACTCCTCTTAGGCCTGTTTTTGTCCATTGAGCCTCTTTGCCTGGATTGGCAACAATAGTCGCCAAAACTCTTCTGGGTGCCTCAGACTCCCATCTATTTCTCATCTTCTCGTACGCGGCTCTTATCTGGCCAGTTTCTCTCTTTGGTCTTTCTCCCCCTCCATGCTTTTCAGATTCTATTTCCTGCTTTTCATCACGGTTAATAACTTTAAGTGCAGGGGCAGCTATTTCATCGCGGGTCAATTGCAAAACTTCTCTCACTGAAAGAGGGGGAGAGCCATTTAAAAACACCAGCTGGGAATCAAGAGAATCGCGGGATAAAGCAGGAATGTCAAACTCGCCCAATAGTCTTTCTAAAGAAGGAGTTTGTTTTTTTATCTCTTCCATTTTCAGTTTTTTTTATTTTAACACACGATTGCAACTAAGGGGCTGGCGTTGAAGAAGGAGCGGGCGAAGGAGTGAGGGTAAGTGTGGGGGTAGGTGAGGGACTCCAGTCCCAGGGTCGATTAACACCAATTTTTATTTCTCCCCCGCCGCTGTTGCCTTTTTCGTCTCTGGCTTCGGCTTTGATCGTATAAGTTCCGTCCTCTAAAGTTAAACCTAATTCATAGGGTGGGGAAGAGAGAGTTTTTTTAGACTCGCCATTAACAAAAATCTCTACTTTGACAATCTCATGAGCAGAAACCGGCTCAACTTTAACTGTAAACTCAGAATCAACTTGATCATGGTCATGGGGAGAGTGAAAAACTAGATGAACCTGGTCTAGGGTATCGCAATAGTCTGTTGGCGGATGGTAGCGTTCATCCGGTTGCTTGGAAAGCCAGGCATTAATCCCTTCTTGCCAGCGATTGGTTGCACCTGGCTGGGCAAAAGGATCTTCTTCTTTAAAAATGAAATACTCTCTTTCGTCATAGTCACCTCGAGCAATATCAACCGGCGTTGCCAGCTTTCCTTGGGATTTGCAAAGTTTGAGTTTTTTATGAATCGGGTCTTCACCCTCTGATCCGGAGGGCTCAGTTCCTTTAATAAAGTATTCTGTTCGGGAAGGAAAGTCGTCATGAGCCCGATAGCCGGAAACTTTATCGACCTCGGCCGTCACTATTCCCGAAGGCACTTCAAATTTTTCTACTGGCTTGTCTTTTAAGTATTCACTGATTATTTTTCGCCAAATCGGGGCGGCTCCGGAAACACCGGAAACAACGGCCTTCATCGACGTATTGTCATTATTGCCTACCCAAGTGCCGACAATCACTTGAGGGGTCCAGCCAATCGTCCAGTTGTCTTTTTTATCATTGGTAGTGCCGGTTTTAGCGGCTACTTGGCGATTACTAAACTTAAGGAGATTATTTTCCCCAAAAGTCATTAACCGGGCGTTGTTGTCAGAAAGAATATCAGAAATGATAAAAGCCTCAGCTTCACTTAAAACTCTTTTGCCAGGAAAAGGTTTAAATTCTTCCAAAACATTGCCGTCCTTGTCAGTAATTTTTAAAATTGCCACTGGTTCAACTCGGTGGCCGCCATTGGCAAAAGCCGAGTAAGCCGTGGCCATATCAAGCAGACTAACTTCACCCCCACCCAAAGTGACTGACAGGCCTAAGCGGGAAAGATTTTCCTGGGTTGGTTCAAGGGTACTAAAACCCATTTCATAAGCGGTTTTGAGCATATCTTTAATACCCACCATGGCCAGCATTTTGACCGCTGCCACATTAATCGAGTTGCCCAGGGCATAGCGCACCTGCAAGGATCCATGTTCTTTGAGGTCATAGTTGGTGGGCACATAATCGGGTTTGCCAGCTCCTCCAGGAAAGTGAGTTATGGTATCCATCAGCAAAGTCGAGGCCGTGTAGCCTTTTTTAAGAGCGGCCACATAAGTGACCGGCTTAATAGTTGAGCCTGGCTGGCGGTTTTTGGAAGTGACGACATTAAATTTACCGTCATAATCAGGATCCTCGTAATTTTTACTGCCAACCATGGCCAAAATTTCGCCTGTCTGAGGCTCAATCGCCACGACCGCACCATTGGTAATATGGAGTTTTTCTACTTTGGCAATCTCTTCAGTAACTATCTCTTGAGCTTTTTGCTGAAACTCCGAATCCAAACTAGTAACCACCCGCAGCCCTCCCAGCTCGACTACTTTTTCCCCATATTTTTCTTCTAAAATCTTTTTAACATACATTACGAAATGGGGAGCCCGAAGGGTGCCGCTGCGAGAAGCCATTTCCAAACTCTCAAGTTCTTCTAAAGCCTTTTCTTCTTCCTCCTGACTAATGTAGCCGTCTTCACGCATTCGGCGCAAAACCTGTTTAGTCCGCTCGGTATAGGCTTTAGTTTCGCTAAAAGGTGAGTAGTAAGAAGGACTTTGGGGCAAGCCAGCCAAAACCGCCGACTCAGTTAAGCTAAGCTCAGAAGCGCTTTTGCCAAAATAAGTCCGGGCTGCCTCTTCGACACCCCAGGCAGTGCCGCCATAAGGAGCTTCATTAAGATACATCTGCAATATCTGGTCTTTGGAGTATTTGGACTCAATTTCCAAAGTCAAGACAAATTCTTTAACTTTTCGCAAAATCGTTCTTTCGGGGGAAAGCAAAACATTTTTCACCAGCTGCTGGGTTAGAGTAGAGCCACCCTGGAGTTTGTGGCGAAAAACAATGTTATAGACAGCCCTTAAATAACCTTTGGGGTCAAAACCCTGGTGCTGATAAAAATCTTTATCTTCAATGGCAATGGTTGCCTGGCGAAGATACTCAGGCACTTGATAAAGCTGAACCGGAGTTCTTTTTTGGGTTTCAAAAACGTCATAAATCAGGTTTTCATTGCGGTCATAAATTTTAGTAGCAAAACCTTCTTTTCTGACAATTCGGTCTGGCCGGGGCAAATCCTTGGCAATCACTATCAGCAAAATTCCGCTCAAAATTGAACCAAAAAAAACCAGCAAAAAAGCGGCAAAAGCCAGAAAAGCAAAAAGGCGAGATTTATCAAAGCCTCCTCCCATTGGCCCTTGGGAATATCCGAGCATTTGCAAAAGCTTAGTTCTCTGCAAAAAAGAGAAAAAATAGCCTTTTAGTCTTTGCCGAAAACCCCCTGAAGAGGGAGGAGCAATATTCTGGGAAACAAAATCAGTTGGCGCTGGTTGGCGAAGCTGTCTAAGTCTTTTTTCCCAAACCTCCCGCCAATGAACAGATGACATGCTTTAAATATATCACAGCCAGCAAAAATTAGTAAACAAAGTTCAAGGATTATGCTAAAATATACCGGTATGGACGAAATTGAAGAAGTGCTCAGTAGGGGAGTCGAGAATATTTATCCCTCCAAAAAAGCCTTAGAAAAGGCACTTCGCAGTGGCAAAAAGTTGCGGCTTTATCAAGGGTTTGACCCTTCGATGCCCAGCCTGCACTTGGGTAATTTTGCTGGTTTAATGAAGTTGCGGCAATTCCAAAAGCTGGGGCATGAAGTTATTTTCTTAGTTGGAGACTTTACCGGCATGATTGGGGACCCGACTGATAAGCTGGCGGCCAGAAGAATGCTTTCCCGAGAAGAAGTGAAGAAAAATGCTCAGTCCTGGAAAGAACAGGCCAGCCGAGTTCTGGATTTTGAAGGACCCAAGGCAGTCCGATTCATGTTTAACTCCGCTTGGAACGATAAAGTTACTTTTAAGGATTTGATTGAAACTACTTCTAAGTTTACAGTCCAGCAAATGCTGGAGCGGGATATGTTCCAGGAACGGCTCAAAGAGGGCAAACCAATTTACCTTCACGAGTTTCTCTATCCAGTAGCTCAGGCGATTGATTGTGTAGAAATGGATGTGGATTTGGAAATTGGCGGTTCTGACCAAACTTTTAATATGTTAGCTGGCCGGCATTTGATGAAAGCTCTTAAAGATAAAGAAAAGTTTGTTTTGACTACCAAGCTTTTAGTTGATGCTCAAGGCCAAAAAGTCGGCAAAACAACTGGTAATGCCTTGTTTTTAGATTCGACTCCTGAGCAATTTTATGGGGGAGTGATGGCTTTTCCGGATGAAGTGATTGTTTTGGGTTTTGAGCTTTTAACTGAAGTTCCCTTTGTTCCTCAAGAAATTGAAAAAGAAGTGCAAAAAGACCCCCTGGGAGCGAAAAAGAGATTGGCTTTTGAGATTGTTAAGCTTTTGTGGGGAGAAAGCTCTGCCCAAAAAGCCCAATCTGAATTTGAGAGGGTTTTCCAGAAAGGAAAAATGCCTAAAGAAAACCTGATTGTTTTTAAAGCAAAGTCAGGTGCCATTGAAGCAGGTGATTTGCTACTTCAAAGCGGAGCCGCTACCAGCGGGACAGTAGCAAAAAGCCTTATAAAACAAGGTGCAGTCGATGTTGACAAAAAAACGATTACCGATATCCATGAGAACGTTAAGGTCGGTTCAACAGTGAAAGTTGGTAAAAAAACATTTATTAAGATTGAATAGATCCATGATTCTTTCAAAAAAACATAAAAAAATTTGGCTCATCTTGGTGGCGGTGGCAACTGTCGGTTTGCTTTTAACTTCCTTGGCTCCTTTTTTAACCTTTGTCTTCCGCTAAAGGTATAATACCCATTAAGATGAATCTCAAAGACCGGATTGAAAAACTTGCTTTGGTGGGACCAACTTATGGGAAAAAATTGGAAAAGTTAAACATTGAAACGATTGAAGATTTAATTTTTCACTTTCCTTTTCGTTACGATGATTTTTCATTGATTTCGCCGATTGGTCGAGTTCAAGCAGGGGAGACAGTCACCATTTGTGGACAAATACAGGAAATTGTCAATGAATACACTCGCGGTGGCAAGAAAATCCAAAAAGCAATTGTTTCTGATTCTAGCGGCAGCTTAGAAATTGTCTGGTTTAATCAGCCCTTTTTAGTCCGAACCTTTAGGGTTGGCAAGAGCTATAACTTTTCCGGTAAAGTTGACTGGTTCGGGCGGCAAAAGGTTTTTGTCTCTCCGGACTATGAGCTTCAAAAATCCGGTACCTCAATCCATACTGGCCGACTGGTGCCGGTTTATCCAGAGACTTTTGGTGTTTCTTCCAAATGGTTGCGTTCCCGAATTAAAACTGCTCTTGAGCTTTTAGGCGAAGAAATTAAAGAGTTTTTGCCCTTAAAAATTATCAAAAATGAAAATCTGCTTCCTGAAAAAGAAGCGATTTTTCAAATTCATTTTCCTGATAGTAAAGTCGAGGCAGAAAAAGCCCGAGAGCGCCTCGCTTTTGACGAGCTTTTTCTGCTCCAGCTGGCAGCTTTGAAACGGAAAAAAGACTGGCAAAAAAAGACTCTGGGTAAAAAATTCAGCGTTGATCAAGAAAAAGTTTTAGACTTTATAGCCAAGCTTCCTTTTGAGCTTACACAGGCCCAGAAAAAAGTCTTAAAAGAAATTCTTGCTGACCTGGGAAAGACAAAACCAATGAACCGGCTGCTTCAAGGAGATGTCGGGAGCGGCAAAACCGTTGTTGCTGCGGCGGCGGCCTATGTTTGCTTTCTAAATGGTTGGCAAACCCTTTTTATGGCCCCAACCGAGATTCTTGCCAATCAGCACTATCAAACTCTTAAAATCCTGCTTGAGCCTCTGGGAATACCGCTGGAGCTGATAACCAGCTCAAAAAAAACCAAGGTCTCAACTAATAAAACCAAAGTGAGTATTGGCACCCACGCACTTTTATATCAAAAGTTTGAGCAAGAAAAAATCGGCTTGGTGGTCGTTGACGAGCAACACCGTTTCGGCGTCGAGCAAAGAAAACTTTTGGCTAAAAAAGGGGGCTCGCCTCACTTTCTGACCATGACCGCCACCCCAATTCCCCGAACAATTGCTCTCAGCTTATTCGGCGATCTGGACCTTTCTCGTCTTGACGAAATGCCCCAAGGCCGATTAAGAGTTAAAACCTGGGTCGTTCCCCAAGAAAAACGCCAAGACGCTTACCAGTGGATTCGCTCGCAGGTCAAAGATAGCCAAAAGCAAGCTTTTATTATCTGTCCTTTTATTGAAGAATCAGAATCCTTAAGCTCAGTCAAGGCTGCCAAAAAGGAATTTGAACTTCTTTCCCAAGTAATTTTTCCAGATTTAAAGCTCGGTCTTCTCCATGGTAGAGTTAAAGCCAAAGAAAAAGAGCAAGTCTTAGGTGGTTTTAGAGCCGGCAAAATTGATATCCTGGTGGCCACCCCAGTAGTTGAAGTTGGCATTGATATTCCCAAAGCCACGATTATGGTGATTGAGGCGGCTGATCGCTTTGGCCTGGCTCAGCTTCACCAGTTAAGAGGGAGAGTCGGCCGCAGCCAGTGGCAGTCCTATTGCTTTCTTTTTACGGAAAATGAAAACCCCCAGGTTTTAAATCGACTCAAGACCATGGAACACACCCATATTGGCATGGAACTGGCGGAAATTGACCTCAAGCTAAGAGGGCCAGGGGAAATCTACGGCACTAAACAGCATGGCTTCCCGGACCTGAGAGTGGCTTCATTTACTGATTTGGTTTTAATCCAAAAAACCCGTTTGGCGGCCGAATCTGTTCTGAAGCAGAGAGTCTTTTCTCCTAAGTTGAAAACAAGGCTCCAAAAGTATAAAATAGAGACTGTTAATAATTAGATTAATTAGGAATTAAAATATGACCCCATTACCAAAAAGACGCTGGTCAACCAGAAGACAAGGAAAGAAAAGAGCCAGCCAAAAAGCTTTTTCTTTAAAAATGGTTAAATGCGAACACTGTGGTCAGTTAAAACCTAGCCACCATATTTGCTCTGCCTGTGGCTATTATCGGGGTAAACCAGTCATTAGCATTAAAACCGCTCAAAAATAAGTTGAAAACAGGTCGTGACCCTCGCCATCAAAAAAGAAGAGAGGCAATCCGCCATCTTTTTGCTTATCTT
>Ga0307377_10001067_pt1 | contig 36061 bp, 22 predicted proteins | sample TR3MG_FD_202535 | JGI IMG/M metagenome (GOLD analysis project Ga0307377, IMG submission 202535) | Soil microbial communities from Risofladan, Vaasa, Finland - TR-3 | ecosystem: Environmental > Terrestrial > Soil > Coastal area > Acid sulfate soil | place: Finland: Risofladan, Vaasa | collected... | reverse complement strand
CAGACCTACAATGATGATGTTGACCTGAAGGGCGATGTGATAGCGACCTCGACGGGCGACGGAGATATTACTTTTGCCAAGACGGTGGACGGGACTAAGTTGCTCGATGTGAGGACCGGCGGTCTTAGCAAGTTTGCGGACGTCGTTGGCGGCGGTGCTGCTCTTACCAGTCTGACCACCGACAGTGTCGGCGATACGGAACTGTGGAACAATATAACTACCAGCGGCGCTCAGACCTACAATGATGATGTTGACCTGAAGGGCGATGTGATAGCGACCTCGACGGGCGACGGAGATATTACTTTTGCCAAGACGGTGGACGGGACTAAGTTGCTCGATGTGAGGACCGGCGGTCTTACGAACTTCGCAGGCGAAGTTGGCGGAGACGAGCCTCTTGCGAGTCTGGCTACCGATGCTGCCGGGACGACCTCACTGGGCGGCGATGTAACCACGACCGGGGACCAGACTTACAATGACGATGTGACGGTTGCAGATGGTAAGATGCTTACGGCCGGCACTGATTTGAGGTTTGGTGCGGGTAAGACCCTGACTGCCGACGGCGACCTGACGTTGGAGGCAACTAATGGGGAGATAGGCGTCGCAGGTGCAGGTACGGTTGGAATCAATATGAAGGTCGATGATAAGACTCTTAAGCTGACAGCCAACGGCGACCTTAACATGGATGTTTTCTCTCCTGTGACTAACGGCGAGCATACCGACCTTGATGCAACCAGTACCGCCCGCTCGGTCATGTCCAACGTGGCTGATATCTGGCAATCAATAAAAGCCTGGGCCAAGCAGGATATCAGTCTGTCCGGCAAAGGGACGATAAAGACAGATGCACTGTATTCAGATTTGGGCGGCATTTTCATATCTTCACTCCTTGGCAGCATAGACGCAATGGGCGACATCCAGGCATCCGGCGATATTGTGCTGAGGAGCGGGTTGAGATTCCCGCCATTCTTTGTGTTGGGCGGTAGTATAACCACCAAGGAACCACTGCAATCCGCCAACGGTAACATCAGCTTGTGGGCAGCGCGGGGCGACCTGATTATCAACAAGGCCCTGACCGCCAACAACGGCGGCGTATCGCTTATTGCAGATTCCGGGAGGATATATACGCCTGGCTACACAATTGATATAGACCCCGGCTCAGGTGTTTTCTTGATTGACGCCCTTAATGTCCCTATAAGCGGCTACTCCGATGGAACAAGAGGCGTTCCGCTGCCTTTTGGCCCCGGCGTCGCCGCGATTGTGATCAAGAGCTGGGCTCAATTAGGATTGAACACGGGAGCCATGTTGACTGCCAACGGGACCTACAGCACCGCCGTTGATGATCTTGCCGGTGTGGCGTTCATCGGAGGCGACCCCGTCGATGTGGCAATTTATCTGGGAAGTTCAGGATTCCACTCCGGAATAAATGTCGATGTTCGTTCGAAAGTTAACGCTATCGGCGACAACGGAGCGATGGTTATTGACGGGTATAACGCTGTAACTTTCCTGAGTGCGGGCAGCCAGTTCGAGGCTTCCACGGCCTTCAACACTACAAACTGGCTGGAGGTGGTCTCGCGGATAAGCACAACTCTGGATCCCGAGGTAATAGCGGGGCCGCCAGCGCCAAGGTTACCCTATGCCAGCGATCCTGATGCTATCAAAAGCTGGTATCAAGGCACGTATGTGTTGCGAGGTAAGACGCCGTTGGCAGAAGTCCTCGGCTCTGTAGTGCCTGTTCCATTGGTGCCGCCGACGCCTTTGGAGCCTGACATTATTCGTGAAGTGGAAGAGATCGATGAAACGGCCCTGATGCAATGGCTGGCCGCCGAATTCAATGAGCCCGAGATTCAGACCTACGTGGCGGATGCTTATCCGCAGATGCTCAGCACGGACCTGCGCCCGTACAAAGCGGCCGAAAGACTTCGCAACTGGGCGTTAATGCTGGAGGACACCGAAGGGACCCAAGTTGCCGCTCTGGCGCAGGCTGTTTCTGAGGTTGTGCCGCCCGACCAGCCGCCTGATGAGCTGCAGATGGCTGAGCTTGCTCGAAGATTCGCGGAACACGTCGGCGATGGGACACACTACGCTTTGGCCAGACAATGGCTCGATGCACTGACGGAGTATGTCGGTATCCTTAACACCGAGATAGGCTGGGCAGCTGACAGGTCTGTCACATTTGCCGTTCGCAAATACGCTTCAGGGCTCGGTGAGGACGTAAGGGTACCGATGTTCGTTCAAATGCATCTGGAAAGGACTTTTGGCGGCCAGGGCTAAAACCGCTCGGGCGTAATCTTTGAACGGCCGACAGTACGGCGTTCATGAAAAAAAACGGGGACGGTTTTTGGTTTGTACCAATCCGTCCTTTTTTTTCGGCGGGCCGGGCACGCTCATTCGGCCGGTGCAATTACGCGCAACCCGACATCGCCGGCCCTTGCCTTAAATACGTATTTGGAATCCGGGGCCGCATATTCGGGCGGCGACAAACACGAGCCGCCGCAGATTACAGACTCTTCGCCAGCGGTATCGCTTCTGCACCATTCCCAAACGTTTCCGATGGTATCGTAAAGGTCCCAGGCGTTTGGCTTGGCGGCGCCGGAAACGGGCCAGGCCGAGTCATAAGCGCTGCCACTGTGAACGATTCCAGCCGGGTCGAGCTTCGTCTTATACCGGTCAAAGCCCTTTTCTGCCACTGCACCCGCCGGCGGCGGCGTCTCTTCGAGCGTCCCCATCCTGGAATTATACTCGGTCGCCGCGTGCTGCCATGCAGCCGCTCTGACGTGCGCATAGCTTGATATATCCGAAAGGTTGTTTCCCCATGGATAGGTATTTGTCCCCGCCCTGCTTGCGTATGCGTGCTGTGAAGATGTGGGTAACTGGGCTCCGAGCCACTTGCCGTAGGCTTGCGCCCCATAGAAGGTTACCCACGTTACGGGAGCATTTTCATCGGCGTCCGCAATCACAAAAGAGCTGCTCGACTCGTCCCATTTTATGCCGCAGGGGGGGTAATCGGTGGGACCTGAGCGTATCAGCTCAGCGTTGCTCTGGTCCTTAAACCATGCCCATCCGCGCAGCTTGGTTGCGTTTTTGGCCCCCGTTTCCTGCAGAAACCTGCGATATTGGGCGTTACTAATCTCGTGCGCAGCCATATAGAAAGGCTCAGGATTGCCGGGCCCGGCCGGTATCAATCTGAGTATCACGCTCGGGTCTTTCTTTGATACGACGTATTTTGGCCAGCCGACATTTTTCGCGTTATTCAGATCGACCGTATGGAAGAAATCGAGCCATTCTATCTGTTTGTCATCTACTGCCTGTCTTATCTGGTCCCAGCCGGCGACCTCGACCGTTTTTTCCAGGAGTTTTCCGACTTCGGAAGGCGGCAGTCTGCCGAGCATTCCTATGACTGCGGAAGCGGAACCCTGGACGAATTTGGTAATGGCCTCGAGAGGTGTTTTCTTCTCCTTCCCGTCGGTCACGGACTGCAGGCGGTTGATATTGACAGGTTCGAAATTGGCGCTCAGGTTTGTCGTTCCGGCAAAAACCAGACGCTGTACTTTGCCTTCCAAAAGCTCCAGGCGCTCGCAGTATCCGGGCTTGATTATCGACCTGACCGCTGCTTCGTGAGCCAGCAGTGTTTCCCAGAAACGATTGCATATATTTGCATCAATCCTGTCTCTGTTTTTTTCGATAGCAGGCAGCGCGAGCATGGCGTTCACATCCCGCACGGTCTCGCCGAGCTTGGCATACTCCTGCTCAAGCTTGGCGAGATTCTCTTTTGAAGGGCCGGTCAGCTTGCCGCCTAGGCCGTTCTTGATAAGCCCTCCGATTTTGCTCATTCCTGCATCCCAGGGAAATTTGGGCTTTGCGGGTTTTTGTTCCGAAGAGTCGGCCTGTTTGCCGCCGAGCTCATTTTCGATAAGCTGTGTGATTTCGCTGATTTTCGCCTCCCAGGGATACTTTTTGCGCGGGTCTTGGTCCAGCTCCCTGTAAAGCCCGACCTGGCGCAGCCATTGCTCGAAGGTTTCATTTGTAACGGGCGCATCAGAGGTATGTACACTGCTCTCCGCGAAAAAAAGGTCCCTTCGGATTTTATTGTTTTGCCAGTCTTCGCCGGCCAGAAAGTCCGCAAGGTTGCGGGCAAAACCTTCAAGGTTATCGAGCTGCTTCAAGGCGCCTTCCATTCCCTCGGGCAAAGTGCCCGTAATAGCGCCGATGCTTTTGTCGGTGACTGTCCTGAACCGGCCAAGGATTTTGTCGCCGGAACTATTGCTTTCAACAAAAACTGCTTCACGCTCAACCGCCGCGCGCGCGAGCACTTCAAGCAGAGAGTCCGCACGGGTTTCATCTCTGGCCCTGATAGTTTCAAATTCCTTTTTCAGCCGGCTGCGAATATCGCGGTCTTTTTTCAAGTCCTGGGTTCCATTTGGCCAGGCTGGGCCGGAAAGCCTGCCGAGCCTTAGCCATGCGGCAAACACTGCTTCGGGGTGCGTGACACTTTCGGCTGTATTTGCAAGCTCCTGTCTGTCATTCTCCTGCTCAATCCTTTTCAAGGCCTCGATTCTTCCTGTTAGCTCCTGCAAGACCCGGTTGGTCGGCGAGTTTTCGGCGAAGATGTTCGCGAAGGCACCGGCGGTTTTCAGTTTATTATAAAGTTCGCTGAATGTGCCAACGCTGCCGGCGGTCGGGCTGTCATCGAGCAGATAATAGGCTTTGAACCTTTTGTGGACTTCGTAAAACGTCTTAACCAGAGTATTTAAGTCGTCGCTGTACCCCCGGAATGCAGCTAATTCCTGTCGCCACGGCTGATTGAAAGTTCCGGGGTCATTTACATCGGGCACCTCATCCTGCGGGAATTTGCCTACAATACTCTCGAATACTTTTTCCCTTTCTTCAATGTAGCCGCTCTTTAATTCACTGTTTATATTTATGGTGTGGTCCTCAGGGATTGGCAGAGCGTCGGCGCAGTTTCGCTCCAGCGTTCTGGCCACGTTGTCAAGTTTTTCAAGCCTGTCCCAGGTTTCCTCTACTTTTCTTCGGACGGCCGCCAGTGTGCGGCGGTCGCCCTGGGTCAGCTTCGTTTTGGTGTCTCTATCGAGGATGTTGTCGCGCCGCCCGGCCCAGGCCGCATCAACTGCCCGCGACCCGGCTATCTGCCATTTCTCCACTTTTGCCAGCCATTCTGCCGGAGGCACAAGCTTGCTGACCTCCACGTCGGCCTCAGTGCTGACGCTGCGCAGCTCAACCGTACAAGATGCCAGCTTTTCCTGAATTACTTTCTCGTCCCTCGCGATAAAAAAGATGCCTTCACCGGCGAGAATCTCCGGCATTTTCTGAAAATGGTCCTCGATTTGTTCGAGCTTCACCCTGAGATCTTCAGCAATGGATTTGGTCGTGGGCTCTTCCTGCAGAATTTGTATGTTATATTTTGTTTGCTCGACGACTTTCTCCCGCTCCTTTGCGATGTCCTCTCGCGGGTCTTTTATTCTGCGAAAGGCCGCAGCCAGCGTGAGCCAGTTCTCGAAACCTTCTCTGGAGGCTGTCAGCCCGGAGCGGGCAGGGTCTCGCTTGAAGAGCTCCTTATCAACCTGCGCCCAATCGGTTCCTATGAATTGAGCAAGTCTTCCGGTTAAACCCGCTATATCCCCCAGTTTTTTGAGCAGCTCGTTAATATCCACTTGGCCGACCTCGACCGCGCCGGAAGCCACCTCTTTGCCGAGGTAATCGTCAAATCGGGCCAGGATTGGATCGTCCGAGGCGACAATGATTTCCTTGTCCGCCTTAATTTTGTCCCACTGGGAATTGATATTGTTCACGGTTTCCGGCAGTTCAAGGAGAGCGTCCACATTTTTCGCAATCTCCTTACCTTCTCCCGGCCTCACTTTATCGACCAGGTTTTCGAGGTACGCGGCAGGGCCCTGCCAGCCCTGCTGTCGGAAGGCATTTGCAGCTTTGCCGATGCCGGCCAGCACAGGCCAGGCCTTTTCCGAGTTAGGGTCAAAGAAGTTCTTGATATCTTTTATTGCTTCAAGTGCTTTTTGAGTGTCTTTCTGCTCTGCGTACTCCGGCTGATGTATTATCTCGGAAACACTCGCTCTTCCCTGGTGCACCACCACTTTGTAAGGATACGACGCATCCTTGATTTTCTCCAATACGCTTTTCAGGTGTGCGTCTTTGCCCCACTTGTCCGCCCGCGAGTTGCCCCTTGGAAGCCCAAGCTCCCTCGAAAGACCGTCCACCCACTGCATATACTCTGTGCAAAGAGTCTCCCATTCAGCCCTCTCCGGAGGCGGCGGAGGGATAAAAAGGTTTTTGATGTACACGCGGACAGGCGGCACCGAGACCGCCCCAATGATTAACACGGCGACCACCACGCCCGCCATTATTAACCGACGAGGCGAAACAACCGGCTTGGCTTTTTTTAAGTGGCCCAGTTCCTCAATAAGATTATCGACAGTCAGAATACCTGGCCTGACCGAGGCGCTCAGCAGGCGATTACATAGGTCTCTCCAGTCGTTTGACTGTTTTCCCAGACTTGCCCACTCTTTCGATTCAGGCGCTTGCCATCCTTCAATGGCCGGCAGCGATCGCTGAACCACCAATTGGTAGATAAACTCGCCTATGGCCCGCAGGTCGCTATCCCAGTGCTGTTTGTTGTCGATGTGTTCGTCCGGCAGGGGGTCCGACAATACTATCGTCGTCTCGGAAATATCCCCCGCCCCGGCAATAAGAACATTGGTAGGTTTAAGGTTCCCGTGCGGCCGGCCGCATCCTTCTTTTAACTCAATCAGCCCCCGTACAACCGACTCGATAACAGCGTGGAGCGCCCAAGCGTCAAGCCTGATGCGAACGTCGATGAGCTGTTGAAGCGACCGGCTGTACTGGTCGCTGACGTAGAATGCCCCCTCATCAGTCAAGCCGCACTCATGAACGGGCGCCCAATGTTTACGCTCACCGCTGGCGACTTTTTGCTGCGCGCGGGCACTGCTCAAAAACAGCTCTGACTCAGCTTTCACCCGCTCTTCTGCCAGAAGTAGCAGCGACGGCTGAAAAGCCTTAATGGCAAACTCTTCCGCCTGGCCGGCAGCATCCCGTCCGCTGTAGACTACCGTAAATCCCGTGCGGTGGAGTTCACGAACAGTCTCATAGCGGCCAAAGCTTGCCATTCATCTGTTACCTTTCCTGCCGAACCGCGACGAATCCTAATCACAATTCGATTTCGGAATAGTTAACGGAACAATGTTGCCCCGTTCAATGCTGATATTGATTGTTTTTTGACGCACTCCCCAGCATTCCGAGTCCACAGCAGGCAGCCGCAGGCGTCTTGCGTCGGCATTGCCCGGCAGGTCGGGGAATATCCCGGGCAGGTCGGCCAAAACAAACACGTATTCGGCTTTTCTGCTTTTCCATATTTTGTGAACGGCGTCCTTGGCGGTAAGAGTCTTCTGACAGGGTCCCTGCCCGAACTGGATAACATGAGTATACTCTCGAGCGCTTTTCCGCAGTTGATTTTCCGGCGTCCAGTAATCGCTCATTGACATGGTTTCCCACCGGTCCTTCTCAAATCTGTTGACTCCTACCAGGTGGACCTCCACAGACTTCCTGCAAATGTCCTCTGTTGCCGTTATGTTGACAACCCGACCACACCCTCCTGCCAGCGAAACAACCAAAAGCAACCCCAACACATGACCTTTCAATAATGCTGTTTTCATTTTCAACTCCTTTTAATTTCCGACCATTATTTGTCCGTCGCTCCTTCGTTTTGCCTGCGCGACTACTTCGGGTTTGCTCTTCCGCCGCCGATACCTTTACGTCAGGTATTTCTGAATAACAGCGGAAATTTCCTGATTAGCCTGCCAGTCCGGCACAATCATGCTGCGCGTTCTGAGTATCAGTTTATCCAGATCACAGATCGTCCGTTCGAAAACCTTGTGAAGACCTCCCGGCTGCGCATCGCCATAATCCTTGCACTGACTTTCAGGACCAGGCCCCGGGAACATCCGCAGAATCACCGCCAGCACCGCCGACCACAGTTCCAACGGAATAATCACGAAGGCTTCCTCCGATGTCAGTTCATCAAAAGTCAAGTGCTGGGGCCCCAGGGATTCGAGCCATCGCTTATCTCCGCCGAATATGTCACTTACGCAGTTTTCCAGGCTTTTCGAGCCATCATAGCCGGCTGAAATCTGCCGCAGAAGGCTCAAGGTCTCATCAAGGGCCACGGCCAAAGTGGTCGTATCGTCCACCAGAAGAATCCTTATGGCCATAACCGCCAGCGAGTACAGGTCGCAAGGGCTGCTCAGAAGCGGCACAACCTCAAACGGCACATCGGGCATCGGCACTCCTTCGGCAGCACGCAAATCCGAGACCTCTTTGTCGTTCATGGTTTGCGCCACCGTGCGAAACCGCCATTCACCGTGCGCCATTGCCGAATCCGCTTCAAGATGAGCATAGAGATTGATGTCGCCCGAAGCAAGATTAAGCCTGAACCAGACCAAATCATGCCGGGCCATCTCGATACGCTCGTGGGTCGAAAACGTACCTTCAACGAGTGTCGTATTGGCGCTGTCGGCTGAAACCTGACGGATGCGTATCGATGCCCGCCCCTTGGCCGGCAGCGACGTAACCACCGGCCGATAGATTGACGTCCCCGCCGCAAGCGCCGGCAAATAGTATTGCAGGTCGCTCTTTTCGATGGCCAGAGGAATAGCATCCCCTGGGTCGCCAAGGACCGCCCGGGCCGTCCACAAAAAAGGCAGCCCATGCCCCGGCTCGCCGAGCTTGATATGCCAGTTGTCGGGATTAATATTCAGAAGCGGACGCTGGAGGTGGCGGACCACCGAATGCACCGACGATACAATATCGGCGAGCAAGCGAAGCTTTAAGTGGAATGTTTCGAGAAGCCGGTCGTATCGACCGTGCGTTTCGAGAAAAAGCCGGCCGTCGCGAATCAGGGCCGTTTCATCTTTTCTTAAAGCGCTGAACTGCTCGCCGAGGTCAAGCACTGACCTGCCATGTTTCAGCCCGTCCCATCCCGCCCCGCTCAGGATATCGATAAAGGCCTCCAGCCCGATCGGGGCATGCTTCTTTACCAGTATGAACCCCGCCTGCGGATTCAGAGCAATAATACGAGCCGGGTCGCCGCAAATCTCCGACAGGGCTTTGGTGCAAGCGTTCGTCGGTGCGCCCGGCGTGACCGGTACGAACTGCGAGTCGGCACCCGACGCCGGAACATACAGGTAGCGATGGAGCGACGTGCCATAGCCCGGCAAACCCTTTTGCGCAAGCAGCCCTTCATCGGTACATAGCTGCCACCGCGCTGCGGAATTGTCCGCAACGGGATGAACCGCACAGGATGCTGAAAGGTCCAGGAATGTCGGCAGAGGATGGGCCGACTCCCAGCCGGTCTTTACTATTACACCGGCGTCAAGCTGCTCAAAGGCTTGAAGCTGGCGGCGCCAGCGCTCGTCGAGCATGGCGTTTGAAAGCAACTGACGAGACGCCCAAGCCGTGTTGATAAGCCCCTGACTGTTTTGAATCCAAATTTCGAGCCATTCGTGAATCCGCCCGGCCATGTCAACAATGCATCCCAGAAATACTTTCGCGTCGACCGTATCGTGCAGCACCACAAGGTGACCGCCGACCGGGTCGGCCTCCCGCCTTGCCAGAACGCAAATCTTCAGCGATGCCGCCTTCTGCTCCTCTGCAATAGGTATGGCGGCATAACCTTGCGGCAGCTTCGTAAGACCGCTCTTTGCGCTAAATGCTGACACGCCCAACCCACCTTCGAACGAATCTTGAATTCTCCATTGTTTTTCTGCCGCAATCCGCGTGCCGTAAGGCTGCAGTGCGGCTCCAACCTATCGGGACCAATTCTATTGAATAACAATCCGCTGTCAAACAAAATTAATTTCGCCCCAAAATGCGGGCATCGAACAAATGACCGACAAAGGGCAGGCAGTGATAGATTCACCAGGTTACGAGAGTGGGCGGTACTGGACTTGAACCAGTGACCTCCTGCGTGTCGAGCAGGCGCTCTGGCCGCCTGAGCTAACCGCCCGGCGTTTATGCAATCATATTATCGCCGGAAAACGCAAAAATCAAGAGGTCCTGCGAAAGATTATTAAATAAAAAACTCAACTCCTGCAATTCTGTGGTCTTATCTGCGGAAGCGAGCTCTCCCCTGACCGGCAAAACATGGATTATCCGCCAATCAGGACAGTCGGGCAACCCGGTGGCCCGACTGCGGTGGTTACAGGTACTCCGGTTACCGGGTTGGCGCCGGTCACCTGGCTGGTCACGCGGGCGGCAGGCCGGCCGCAGATAAGAACGGTCATGCTGCCCATCGTGATGGCACCGGTGCAGGCGGCGCCCGCGACCGCGTCGCCCAGGCAGGCTGCCGGCAGGCCGCCTATTAAGACCGTAGGCGCCCCAGGGCCCGTAACTGCATCGCCTGTCAACGTCACATCACCCAAACGAGCCGCCGGAAACATCTGACATTCTCCATCTATCCGTCATTATTTCTAAAAGATCCAGCCGGAATCATATCCCAAACATACCACCTTGACAAGCACTTTTTCAGGGCTGTATTCGCATTTTACCGTGCGCTATCTGCACGCCGGTTTCCACAAACTTGTGACCCATCTGGGCGGTCTTATCACACGAGGCGTTTGTGGCCCCAGCGTAATAACCCCGCAGCAGGCAGGTATGCTCCGAACGCACAAGCGCGACCACCAAACTGCTTGGCGCCCAAGCAGCACACAAGTAAGAAACCGTGTCGCCTCGGCGCACAGTTTGGCCCAAATAAGCAGGTCCACGAATTCGTGTGGGGCCAGCTCAGCGTTGAGGCGTGGCTCCGCCTCTTCCTGCAGCTCGAAATCCCCGCAAATCTGCGGCGCCGTCCGACCTGATATTATTGTGAACGGCTCAGTAATCTTCGGCGATCGACCACGGAATCCGAATATTTCACGCAGCTTTTTCATTTTGCTCGCAGACGCATCAATTTCTCATAGCCGGGACTACTTGATTTGGACCAGATGGGTCGCAGTAGCCACATAAATATTGCCATCAGCGTCGACAACCGGCGGGGTCAGAATTTCATTATCCAACGACACAAGGAATCGCTCCTTTCCTGCCAAATTCAGAAGGATAAGAGTTTTGCCCGCGGCAACCAGAAGAGAGCCATCAGCCAGTGACGAGCCGTGTCTGATGGTTCCATTCTTGACTTCATATTGCCACAGCAGCTTGCCCTGCTCGATGGCCAGGATGCGTCCGCCCGTCAGGCCGTAAACTCGGCGGTTCCCGGACCGAATCGGCGGCTGACCGGTTACCCATCGGTCGGGTGTCTTGCGGTCCGACCACCGCCATTTCTCTTCACCCGTAAGCGACATCGCCAGCATTACCTTGTGCCCCTCATGGTAACCGATGATGCACAGCGTACCCTCGGCGTCTGCGCTCCAATTCACCGATTGTTCCAGCGGGATCTTGAAACGCGAGGCCTCTTCCTCGAGTTTTAAATCGACAGAGATGACCTCGTCCATGGAGATAATCCATCGCTCCAGCTCCGGAACAAAAAGCGGGGGAAGCTCCTGCACGCCCTCATAGGTCTTGCCCCAGGCACCAACCAGCTCGCCGTATACTGTCCTGCGTCCCAACACCTCCGGTTGCGGCGGCGGTGTATCCAAGTCCTCGGTGTCGTAAGTCGGATCCGGCAGATAGATCGTGGCGATGAAATCCTTTTCCCGGGGCCAGAGCAACGTCACATGGAATTCGTCGGTTGGGACGCCGGGAAACGGGGCTTTCTTCAGAACCTGTGAATTATTGGGGTCCACGGCTTCGAGAAAGTGTCCCCTGTTCTCGAAATAGAGGAGCCCGTTGGCCACGGCCGGGGGAGAATCCGCTCGCTTAACTCGGTCCCAGAGCCGCCTGCTATCGGGCGAAAACAGCACCATCCCCTCGCCTGCCACCGCCAAGATATTCCCTTCCCAAATTAGCAGAGCGGGTAGGATGTCCGCTCTTTCCAGCCCCAGCTCACGGGACCATGCAATATTGCCTCCGGCCCTTGAGGCCACCGCAATAGCACAGTCTCGCCTGGGGCTCGAATAGTAGGTGGGATACGTGGATTCGTTCTGCATGATATTCTCCTTGCTTGACATGGGCGTCATTGGGCGTTCTTTGGAACATGCCGCGCTTCCTACGAGCAGGAACACGAGCACTGACAACCAGGCATACGCCACTACAACCAGATTCCTCATACACATCAGACTATAGCTTTGACCTCAAATACTCCACCGACCTTGCCCTGGATCCAGTCTTTAAGCTTGGACAATTCAGCCGCGGTCAGGTCGTCTGTCAACTTCTGAGCAGCTCGGGTAACTGCATTGTCGCTGATCTGGCCATACAAATAGCGGACGATGGTTTTGCTATTGCTTTCCATGGCCACTTTGATTGTGGAACCCGTCGGATAGAAAAACGTCGCCGAGCCACCTTTGGTGACCTCGAATGTAAAGCGGGTGTCCTCCGTCGGAGCATCCCCCACTCCGTCCCACCACCGAGCAAAAACCCTCACGTATGTGTTGGAGAAGTCCTTGTTCGCGGGGCTGGTGGTCAGCCGTAACTTGCCAGCCGATTGCTTCGCCGACAAGGATGCATTGTCGTCGTAGCCTTCCATCATGTCCATAATCTGTTTGTTCACGCCTCCGACCCAGTCCTCTTTATTGTCGAGGGTCCATTCGGAGGGCTTGCTGTTGGATTTCACCAATCGCTTCGCCGTAACGTCGGCCGCAAGCGAGCCACTCGTGTGAGCCACGCGGCAGAAGTACGTGATACCACCCTCCTTGCATTCATCTCCGACTACGTAAGCTGTTCCCGCTACCCAGTTCCCGCGGTTGGTTCCAGATGTTGCCAGCCATTTAGAAGCACTGTCCGCTGCGAACGTGGCGCTGCTGGTGTGTGCTTCGAGGCAGACGTACTTCCGTCCGCCCTCCAATACTGTGTCCCCCACGACATAGTCCTTTGCTTCTTTCCAGTCCCCCTTGTCAACCGCCAAACTTACGAAATTCTGGGGGATAAATGCGCCACTCTTGTGGTTCGTGACACAGACGTAATGGTCACCGCCCTGCTTCACCCACTTTTTAACACTGTAGTCTGTATTGGCGGCCCAGTTCGATACAGGGCCAGAGGGATCCAACTCCAGCCATTTATTCTGACCAAGATCTGTTAGGAACGCACCGCTGGTGTGGTCCTCCAAACAGACGTAAAATTTGCCTTCTTGTTCTATGCATTTTGAGGCTGTGTAGGCCGCCCCCGTGGCCCACACTGATGTCGCGGGAGTAAGACCGGTCTTGAAGGTCACTTTGATCCGGGTCTCAACGACGAGAATCCCATTGTAGGTGTCGCCCTTCATGAGGCGCGCGAATTCGTCGTCACCCAGCTTGTACAGGAGGAGATCACACTTACCCTGTTCGCCGAGGGAGTAATCCTCCTGGGTGTAGGACGGCTTATAGATACTGCGAGAGCCCGCATCCCGGAAGTAATTCAGCTTAGTCTTGGTCTTGTCGGCAGGTGCGTAAGTAATCTTGAACTGCTTACCCTGTAGGAACTTATTGAGTGTCTTGGTTGCCTTCGCTTCGTCGTTGATCCAGTTTGCACGGCCCCAGAACTGACGCAGGCGGACTGCCTGGTTCACGCTCATAATGGATGACTCGTCGCGGTAATAAGGCACGCCAGGGTAACGTTGCTTTTTCTGATAGCCAGGCAGACCCCATTGTTTCACCGTAATGTAATCGTCGTACAGACCGATGGCGGCGTGCCCGAGCTCATGGGCAAAAGCGTTCCGTGGGGCAGCAGTGCTTCCATCATAGTCGTTCGCACGCGCTTCCGTCCCGGGCGCGGATGCCCAGCTGGCACCTTCGCCCTGGAAGGCCGTGTTCCGCATACGCATGACAGTGTCGGTGGCCCAGCTGCCCAGTGGTTTCTTTACCAGAACCACGAGGCACTTGTGCTCACCGCCTTGCTGGACAAAGGTGTTGGCAGGTTCCTCGAATTCCTTGGCTTCGAACAAGGTGAAGGTCTTGACGATGATATCTTTTTTGTTGTCCTCCTCCTCAAATTGATAGTCTTTCTCGGACCAACGGTCCATCGCGTTCTTCATGCCCTGCTCAATGTAGTTTCTCTTATCGGCGAGTTGAGCCGGATACCGGTGGGTTGCGCGCTTCTTAAAGAACTTGTCTGCAGTGAAGCGGGCGTCCAGGCCAAGATCAGCCACCTTGTCGGCGTCGTCTTCGTAAAAGAACCGTGCTGACCAGTAGGTCACAAGGGCGCCGTAAACCGTGGTTCCATCAGTGCCGCCGTAGTGGAGATAATACGCGTCGAAAACTCGCTCCATGTGTACATAGGCATTGTTTACGTCGGAGTTCTGGTCGAAGCGCTTCTGCACTGAGATATCACCATCATTCATTTTTGCTGCCCGCGCCCCCAAGATTTGTTTCTTGCCGAAGTCGGCGCTTTCGGTGCGCTTGTCATAGATATCGTGGAAACCGCTGCAGAAAACAACTACCCGTATTTTGGGGTCACAATTGACGATAACATTGCGATACTTGCCTGCCGCATCCTTGGCGAAGCTGAATTCGGCCTTGGTGTGGTACGCTGCCTTGACCCGCGGTTCGTATACTTTTACTTTGAACTTCTCATCCGGGTCCAGGTATAGCAGTGTGAGCCTGGAGTGTTCAGAGAAGTCTTTGTTGGGATTTCCATCTTTGTCCTGGTCCTTGGCTATTTGGTTGCCGCTGTTATCAACAAGAATGACGTCGTCCAGCGAGAACGCCAGCGGCTTACCGGAGTCATTGGCGCCCTCAATATCGGCCTCGGTGAGCTCATCAAAGAACTTCCCGGAGCCGCCGGAAAGGCGTGTGTAGTAGTTTTTGGATTTCCATAGTTTGGGAAGGTCATAGTACTTTGTCCGGTTAGGTCCGGGTTTGAGTTTGTCCTTGTCGGTACCGGAAGGGTCCAACTTCTGAATTTCGCGCTCCGTTGCAGATTTGGAGAACACGAAAGTATTCTTCTGGCCGAACTCCAGGAGCATGTCCTTATCCAGCTTGCCGAGGGCGCTTCCATCGTCTTTCTTACTTATAATCCAGGGCAGGCACTGCAAAAGCTGCTTGTCGTCGTTTCCCGTGGTCCAGTTACTGATTGCGTCATAATTGGTCGAGCTGCCACCGGGACACTTGCGAACTCCTTTGAGCATTATCGGTGGGATGCTGATGCGCTTATCGCCGTGGTCGCTGTGACCGTAGCAGCGATCAAAATACTCGAAGCGGTAGAACTGCCAGTGGGGGTTTAGCAGGAGCCGGGCCGGATTGTCTTTGCTGCTGCCGATGGTTGTTCCCATGTTGTCCAGATCCGCGAACTTGCATTGATTTTTCTTGTAGGCCGGGATGCTGCCCTCCGGCTCCCAGTCGGAGTTCTTAAGCGTCCAGTTGCCTGTAGGCAGGCGAAAGACACGGTGACCCGCCGTGATCTTCGCTGCCAGGTCCGCCTCGGCAACCAGTTCCTGGGTTTTTGCAGCGTTGCGTTTCTCGCATACGATGTAGTTTGCCTTGTCTTGTTTGAAATCGAGCGTAAAACTCTTTGCGCTTCGCGGCACTTCCGCCCAGGGGTTATTATTGCTGTACAACACGCCATCTTTGCCCACGATGGCGTCAATCGAGGCGCCGCTCTCAGGGACCAGGCGCACAGGCACCTTTTCAGGGAATACTCGTTTGTTCTTTTCCGGGTCCGTAAACAGCAGCTTGAGATATACTCGCAGGAACGGGGTCACCGTGAATTCGACCTTGTTCTCCTTTTTATTGAGGTCAAGCGTGTAATTCTGGACCGGGCTGTTATCTATCTTATACTTGTCTTTATCGCTTTCCGACAAGCTTAGAGAGACTGTGTAGGTGGACACTTTGAGTTTTTCGAAGACCGCAGGTTCCTTATCGTCCGATGTTTTTTCGCCCTGAAAGCCTCCGGCCTCCGCCGCCTTTACCTCAATGCGGGCGCCCTTGATAAACTCATTTTTTTTGTCTGAGCGCCTAACGACGACCTTCAGCGGCGCTATGCCATCGATGTAGACGATGTGAACAGGGCAGCTTCCCAACAGCACCGACGCCTGTTCGGCCGCCGGCTTCTCAAAGTCGTTGGCAAGTGATGTGGGCAATGTGACGTTCACACTGTAAGTATCGGGGTCGACCGGCTTGAATTTGGCGATACCCTTGCCGTCGGTTTTCTTGTTGTAGGGTTTCTTGCCCTTTATATCAACGGTCGCCCTCGCAACCATTTCCTCATTGTGCCTCTTTACCACCAGTACGATGAGGCCTGTGGCCTTCTTTTGACATTTCTGGCATGAACCGTTAACCTTCCTGGATCCCAGTTCTTTATTAACTTTCTTAAGTGCCTGTGCAAGATTGGTCATCCCCAAAACCCCAACGATTCGCTCCGGATTCAGGTCAGGCCGAAGCGGCTTCGAGCCGTTTGTATATTAGATTCATTTTTTCGTGCTGGTCAAATTCCTCGCTTACGAGAATCCTCTCTATCCAGGGCTTCCGCTTTTCAAAGTCACGGCCTATTCCTATCATCAGGTCGATTAAAAGAGCGACTTGCCGCTCTTCGTTAATGTCGTAAGCTGAAGCCCTCTTAATGCCGTCTTCGACCAGAGCGCGCAATTCGTCTTTGCTCTTGTCCTTGGTCTGTTCAGGGAAAACTTCACGCACGTGCACGAGCATTTTCTCTACAAAAAGCTCGAGCATGTAAGCATCGAAGACTTCCATCTGCTCTTTACGAATATGCAGCACTTCTTATTGCATCCTTAAATCACAAGACTCCGTGTGACTGGGCGAGGGATATTTTTTCGGTCCGAAGTTTTTCCGCGTCCACCGAAAAACGCAGGAGCACAGACGAATCCTTGTCCTCGGCAATATAACTACTTACTGGCGCAAAGATTATTCTTAATTCCTCAGCATTGCAGGTCGGCAGGTAAAGCCTCAGCACCCGAGGGTCATAGTAGCGGAAATACACGAGCTTGTCCTCGGGGTCATTGACCATTAGAAACTTTCGAAAGTGCTGGCGCAGCGCTCGGATACCAACTTCAGCGGGCGTTATTGCGAAGATGCCCCAATGATTTCCCCAGCCCTTCTCACAGACCAGTCTTGTGAAGGGGTGGTCGTATTTCAGTTCGACCAGATAGGGCGCCACTGCAGCCATGTCCGGCTCAAGCTCGCCGCGATAGAGGCAAATGTTTTCCGGCTCATGCTCCCAAAGCAGTTGCGGCAACTGCTCGACGGATGCGCCATCGAGAACCGTATAGACATTGGTCTGCAGTTGGAAAAACAAATGCTTCAGCAGTGCCTGAGTCACAGTTTTTTCGTTCATCAAATCCTCGTCAACCGGCTTACTCACAAGCCGGGCTGCTGCGTTTAATCCGCTCCGCACTCCTCACAGAATGGCGTACCGTCTTTGGCCGCCAGCTGCAGCACCGTTGCCTGAGGGCTAAACGTCACCGGCGTAGGCGGTTTGGGCGCTTTTGGCGGTTCGAGTTTTTCTCCCGGCTCTGCAGTGTCGGCTTCTTTGGGTTCCTTGGGCGCATCGGGGGCCTCGGGCGCAGCAGGAGCCGTTGGCGAACTGCCGCTGCCGGCGCCTGCTGCGCCGCCACTATTAATCATGACCGTCGGCCCGGAAATCGCTACACCTGCCGGACCAATATCAACAAAGCTGGGCCCGGCTTTGAGAGATACTTGCATTCCCCCTTCAATCACAACGGTCATACCACCTTTAATGTGAATCGCCATGCCGGCATCCATCGCGTAGTTCATCCCGGCTTTTTCATGAAAATCCATCCCCGCCTTGATAGAAATCTTTTGCCCGGCATCCTGATTCAGGTTCTGCCCCACCTTTAAATTAGCGTCGCCGGTAATTTTGACACACTGTTTGCCCTTGACAGCGAGGTGGTCATCGCCGTCGATGGCGGCCAGGTGGCTGCCTTTGACTGTTTCGCCGTGGTCGCCTTCGGTCTTACAAAGCCGGTTGCCTACCACCGTTGAGTGTTTGTCTCCTTCTACCTTCTCCAGCTGGTCTTTCTTGACAATCAGATGACGCTCGTTTCCCTCCCACTCGTAAGTATCGTTTTTGACGCGAATATCCTGGTTCTTCTCGGCGTGGATAAAGATCTGCTCTTTACCTTTGAGATCTTCGAAGCGAATTTCATTGAAACCCTGACTGCCTTTGCTCGAATCGGACTTAATGGTTGATTTGGTTTTTTCGGCCGGCAGGTCGTAGGGGGGCATGGCTTGCCCGTTATATACCCGGCCGGTTATGATGGGGTGGTCAGGATCGCCCTCGAGAAACTCAACAATAACTTCCTGGCCGATACGCGGCATGTATATGGCGCCCCATTTCTTACCGGCCCAAACTTGGGCAACTCTTATCCAGCAAGAGCTGTTTTCGTCGGCCTTGCTGTAACGGTCCCAATGGAACTGTACCTTTACGCGTCCGTACTGGTCTGTATAAATTTCCTCGCCGGACGGACCAACTACCATCGCCGTCTGCGGCCCCGGAATCGACGGCTTGGGGGTGACGCGGGGCGAACGGAAAGGCTGGGCAGCGTCGATAGCGGTGAATCTGCATGAGTAAACACATCCGGCACCCGCCGCGCCGCCTGAATAGAACTCGCCCGACTCGATGCTGTGACTTGCCGAGGTAATCAAGTATTGGCGGTTCTGATCTTCTCGGGGATGCTCGCTGAGGGTGAAGGTACAGCCGGTCGAGATGCCGCGAACATCAGACCCGGCTGTGATCACTTCGTACTGAGCCTGGAGCTCCTCGATCCGCGCCTTTGCGTAGCTTTCGCCGTGACCGGACTCGACGTATTCACCAGGGTAATCATAGATTTCAAAATCCGCCCCCGGATGCTGACGGGTCACTTTTGACCTTGCCTGGAGGTCCTTTTGAGTGTTTATAAAGTCGAAATCGTTCAAAGCATAGGAGCCAGGCTGAATAGCAGTCTCGACGGACCATTCTGAAATATACTGCTCAGGGGCAACCACTTTGCCGGGAGGATGGTATTTGATTTGGTCGTAATCGGGATAAGACTGGTGAGCGCTGGCCGAATCGGCCAGCACCAGCGAATGTTTGCCGTTGTCGTGCTCAAAGAAGTAATATATCCCTTCCTGCTCCATGAGTCGGCTGACAAAATTAAAGTCGGTCTCACGGTACTGCACACAATACTCCCAGGTTCGATAGGTTCCGCTGAGCCGGTCCTGAAAATCCGTGAAGCCGCGGTCCCTGAAGACCTGCTTGACAATGTCGCGAACGGTTTTTTCCTGGAAGATGCGGCAGTCGGCGGTCCGGGTCAGAAACCATAGCCAGGGTACCACGGTAGCACGGTACCGGGCCAGGCGGCCGGTGGCCGGTATCTGCGTGAATCGGCTGACGTAGCCGTTGAAAAAACGGATTTTATTCTCAGACAACAGGTCGAGTCGAATGGTCACGTTCTGGCCGACGATGTCGGCGGCTTTTATTTGATAGTCTTCGCTGGCCAGTTCAACCTGGAACTCGAATGCCCGCCCGAGCTGCTCGGCGCCAGAGAAACTCGTCAGCAAGAGCACCTCATCCCCCAGCGGGGTCGCAATCTCTACACCTCTGTATTTCTGACTCGGTTTATCAGCCATCGCATAGTCGATTTAATAAAGCCAAGCAAAACTCATTTTACACAGGTCATCCCCTGACTGCAACGGTTATCGTCTCGGCCCTTGTTGCATCTGGCGGCTGCACGCATCAGTCGAATGAGTAAGTAAGCTGGCTGTTTTTGGTTCCCACGTGCACGCGCTTTGCGGTTTTGCCCTCCATAAGCCGGGTGAGAAGTTCCTGGCCGATTTCCGGAAGGACTGTGTTGGTCAGGATGGCATCAACCATTCGGGCGCCGCTTTCGACCTCAGTGCAACGAGAGGCAATGAGGTCAACGACGTTATCATCATAAGTAAACGGTATCTTGTGGTTTTCCTTGGTGCGGCGGGCAATGCGTCCCAACTGCAGGCGAATAATAAGCCTCAGGGTTTCGTCAGTGATTGGATAATAGGGCACGACCACAAGACGGCCGAGGAGGGCTGCAGGAAAGACCTTAAGCAAAGGCTTGCGGAGAGCCTTGCATACGGCGTCGGGGTCGGGCATCAGCTTGGGGTCTTTGCACATATCCATAATCAGTTCGGTGCCGACATTGCTCGTCAGCAGAATGATTGTATTCTTGAAATCGATCAGGCGTCCCTCGGCGTCTTCCATCCGGCCCTTGTCGAACACCTGGAAAAATATTTCGTGTACATCTTTGTGCGCTTTTTCAACTTCGTCAAGCAGGACGATACTATAGGGACGACGTCGCACCGCCTCCGTGAGCACGCCGCCTTCGCCGTATCCGACATATCCCGGAGGTGAGCCTTTGAGCGTTGAGACCGTATGGGCTTCCTGGAATTCGCTCATATTGATGGTGATCAGATTACTTTCACCTCCGTACAACGCTTCAGCCAAAGCAAGCGCCGTTTCGGTCTTGCCGACGCCACTTGGCCCTACAAGGAACATTACCCCTATAGGTCTGTTCGGGTTCTCTATGCCGGCACGCGATGTTCTTATCCGTTTGGCAACTGCTTCGAGTGCGTAGTCCTGGCCAATGACACGTTCACGCAGCGTATCGGCCAGATGAAGGACGGCTTCGATTTCGTCCTTTACCATTCCGCCGACGGGAATACCCGTCCAACCAGCAACTACCGCGCCGACGGCTTTCGCATCAACACACGGCAGGATAAGTGGTTTGTCGCCCTGCAGCTCATCGAGTTGCTGCTGCAGCGTTCTTAGTTTGGTCAGTAGTTCTTGCCTGTCTTCTTTGACTGATTCATCAGGTTCGGGGGCCGCCTCGGCAGGCTCGCTTGCATCGGTTGCAGCGGGCTGCTCGGCCTGGCCTTTCGCTTTGTCTTTTTCGCCCACTTTTGCCTGTTCGATGGTGCCGTCGCCGCTCGTACGCAGTTTGGCGCGAATCTCCAGGATAGCGTCAACCAGCTCTTTTTCTTTTGACCACCTGCTCTCGAGTTCGGTCAATCTTTCGTGCTCAACGCGGAGTTTCTCGTTGGTTTCTGCCTCTCGGACCTCGTGGTCGATGCCGGTAGCCGTTTCTCTGGCGAGAATTCGCAGTTCCGTCTCCAATGCCTGAATGCGCCGTCGGCAGTCTTCGAGCTCGGGCGGCACGGCGTGCTGACTGATAGCGACTCTCGCACACGCAGTGTCGGTCAGACTTACAGCCTTATCGGGCAGTTGCCGTTCCGGGATATAGCGGTGCGAGAGACGAACCGCCGCATCCAAGGCTTCATCAAGAATCTGGATCCGGTGGTGCTGCTCAAGGTTCGAGGCCAATGCTCTCATCATCCCTAATGCCTTTTTCTCCTCTGGCTCGTCAACCTTGACCACCTGGAATCTGCGGGTCAGGGCGGGGTCTTTTTCGATATACCTCTTGTACTCCGACCAGGTGGTGGCCGCAATGGTCCGCAGGGTGCCGCGAGCCAAAGCTGGCTTGAGCAGGTTGGCGGCATCACCTGTACCCGCCGCGCCGCCGGCGCCGATCAGGGTATGTGCCTCGTCGATAAACAGGATAATAGGTTTGGGGGAGCTTTGCACCTCTTCTATGACCTGGCGGAGGCGATTTTCGAATTCGCCTTTCATGCTTGCGCCGGCCTGAAGCAGACCTACATCGAGCACGCGGACCGAGACGTCCTTGAGAGACGGCGGCACGTCGCCGGCGGCGATACGCTGTGCAAAGCCTTCAACGACGGCGGTCTTGCCGACGCCGGCCTCCCCCGTCAGAATCGGATTGTTTTGACGGCGGCGCATCAGAATGTCGATTATCTGGCGGATTTCTTCGTCGCGTCCGACGATGGGGTCCATTTGGCCGCTGCGAGCCTTTTCCGTAAGGTCCACCGAGAACTTCGCGAGGGCTTCCTGCTTGCCCATCGCGGCAGGCGCCATCTCTCCGGTGCCCGCCCCGGCTTCTGCCTCGGCTCTGAGAGAACTGCCATCTGTTGCTCTCATAGACTCCTCCGGCGAGCCCGCGACGATTTTTGCGAAACTGTCCGTTAACTGTTCCAGCTTGATTTTGTCGAACTCCTTCGAGATGCGCAACAGCACGTTCTTCAGGGTGCTGGTCTTGAGAATGCCGACAACCAAGTGCCCCGTCCGAATCTGGGATTCCTTGAACATCAGGCTTCCGTACACCCATCCTCGCTCTACAGAATCTTCAAGATGGGAGGAAAGGTCTGAAATTGAGGTCGACCCCCGCGGCAGCCGGTCCAGTTCGTCGGTCATGTCCTTGGCGAGGCGGGAAGGGTCTATCTCGAAGTGGCGTATAATACGGTGCAGGTCCGAATCGGGCAATTTGAGAATCTGGTACAGCCAATGGACCAGCTCCACATAGGGGTTGCCTCGCAGCTTGCAGAACACTGTAGCGCTTTCGATAGCTTTATAACCCAGACTGTTAAGTTTGCCGAATAGAGATGCGCGATTGATTTCAGCCATTGTTCTATCCTCTTGCCGTCTTGGCGTATACTGAATAAAGTTCACTGCCGGGCATTGGGACTTCTTTGAAGAAGGGCCGGGTCAATGACCTGCTTTATGCCGGCTCCTCTTTTCCAAATGCCGAGCACACTTCTTGAAACTCCGGTTAACGGCTGCCAACCTGTCGGCAATTCTTCAAAAAACCCTGAACCAGCCCCCTGGCTCAGACGTTCCCATGTTAGTGCTTGCCGCCGTTGCATACACTTTTATACTAATCTGCCCCACTGTGTCAATCTTTTTTCCAGAGTTGGTTACAGCGATACGCTACTTTTCTAAAATGAGCCGAATTGCAGGATAGTGCGTTTCTCCAAGTTTTCTAAGGATTCGACGGGCGGGGACCGCCCACCGAACTCAAGAACCCCGACTGCATAAGCTTGCGAATCACGTTCAGGCAGGCAGGCGTGAGTTCCTTGGGGTCAGCCTGTATGCGAGGCGCTGTTTCCTTGATGACTTCGCGCAAGGTCTTTTGGCCGGTACAGCCGGCCAGCAGGCTCTCAATATACATATCCACGTTGCCGGCAAACGGAACCCCCTCGGAGGCGTAAAGGCGTTGTACTCCGACCGTCCAGCGGCCGCTTTCAATGCATAACTGGTGCTCAAGGCGGTGGTGCTTGTCGAAAACCAGATGCTGCTCCAGCAACTGTCCGTCATCAAGGGCCTCAAGCAGGTCCTCCGTAGCGAATATGCGCTCGATCTGTTCGGCGGCGGACCCTGTACAACTGCCTCTGTCGAGTGCGTGCGCTCGGAACCAATTGGCCTGCCCGGTTCGCTTGCGCATAACCATCGCTCCGGCACCAATCCGCTGGATACCCATCTGTTCATAATAGGCCATCCATTCATCCAGATACCGTCCATAGTCCCGCGAGCTGCGCCCTACGGTGCTTCCCACCCAGTCGGCTGCATAACTCAGGGCGTCCGTGGACTTAAAAGACACCACCCAGCAGTCACAACCGCTATCCGCCACCCAGCTTTGCGGTCGAGAATCCCAGCTCTCGTCGCCCTTATGGTGCCAGTTGAACAGTATGCAGGCGAAACCTCCTTGTTTAAGTCTCTCGGAGGCTCCGCGCACCACCTGTTCCGAGACGGCATCGCCCGGCAGGCCGGTGTCACGAAAGATAAACCGCGACTCGGGCGAAATCACGAAGGGAGGATTGGCCGCAATAAGATTGAACTGCTCGTCGGCCACTGGTTCGTAGAAACTGCCCTGGCGCCATACGACATTGTCTATCACGTTGAGTCTGGCATTGAACATTGCAAAGTTCAGCGCCCGCGGATTGGTATCCGTACCGACGACGCGGTCGGCATGACGGGCGGCAAGAAAGGCCTGTATGCCGGCTCCGGTACCGAGGTCCAGCGCCGTTTCCACATTTCGGCGGACCGTCAGACTGGCGAGGGTCACGGAGGCCGCCCCTACTCCGAGAACGTGGTCGGCGGGCATCTCGTGGCCGGTATCCGGACCGAAATCGCTCGCCAGCAGCAGCTCGTGGTATGGACCCAGCCTCACATTCGAGCGGACCATCCCATCGCAACGCGCCAGCAGGCCGGTTGCTTCAAGGGCCTCGACGTCTAGGCCGGGCAGCTCTCGACGAACCACAGATTCCGAAACGCCCCGTCCCAGCCAGAACAGCCGGACCAGGATATTATAGGGGCTGTCCGTCCGGACGCGTCGATAGACGACCTCTACATCCTGCCGCTCGTGCGCGCACGATATGCCCAGAGTCTCGGCCAGCGCTGTCTCGCAGTATCCGCCGTCCTGCATAAGTTTTTTGAAGGTCTTGCCATCGAATGGCCGGTCCAGATTGAATAACGTTCTTTGGTCTGTCTGTGCCATAGTCTCGTCTCCCCGGTTATGTTGGGCGGTATTTTTCATTCAAGAGCCTGCGGCCATGAAAGCGGGCCGGGAAAGAACCCAATTTTGCTGTGAATATAACCCATTCGCCGGACGGACACAAATGTTTAGACGTTCTTTATGGTCTGGTCGCTTACTGTTTATTCTGACATGCATCTGGAACCATTTCCATACACTTGGTATCGGCCAATGCGGTGGCTCCTTTTTAGGCGCTTCTTTGACTTCTACAACACGTTAAACTTGGCCCCCTCTTTCGCGCTTTTCACCATTTTGGGATTTTCCCGGTTTTTTACTTTTTACCTTTCCTGCCATCTATAATTACTGCTCCATTGGCATCAACTACTTTGCCATCCCGCCAGGTATATCGTGTCGGCACGCCGCGCAGTCTCACAGGCGTTCCATTTCTCAGTTCCGGATCATTATTCGGGTCTTCTAAAATCGGGTCTGCAAAAGAACCCAGCTTATCATGGTCAGGATTCAATATAAACTGCGTTCGCTTGTAATGATAATCCTCCTTTACAAATTGCCCTTGATGCGCAACGTTATAACAACCTGAATTTGCGTCCATAGGAACCCAGATGTCATCGATCTTTTCGAAGCGAACAGTATTTAAATATGCACTCGCAGTTTCCCCCTTAGTTAATAGATGAGAGTGGTTATACTCGCCTTCTTTAGCGTGATGCCGTATTTTAGCTGGATGATAGCCGTGTTCAGGATCTAACCAGACTGAATATCTGCCGCACTTTGTATCCGCGTCAATTACAAAACACTCGGAACCTCTTATATTTTGGGTTTTCTTGCGTACCGAAATACGATCTGCTTTGCGAAGTATTGCATCCAGTCGTTCATCACTGCCAATATATCCTACTATATACGAAATCCCGAAATGTCGACTAAGGCTCACTTTCTCTTCTCTTAGATATGGCTCTCGGGCAGCCGACCCTGAGCTTTTAGAATCGTTGATCCATTTGTTGTTAGAATAGATTTTCTTATCCCTGCCGTCTGCTATATTGCAACGGTAATATGGCTTGTCCTTGGGCAGGTCCTTATATCTAAGATTAAAATCACCCCAATTATATTCCTGGCAATAGATACGTTGGTCATCATGCTTTATCTGTCCCCGTGTGAAACTCTTTCCACTATCTTGAAGCTTTCCTGAACGACCCCTTAATAATCGCCAGCTAAAATCTGTAGTTTTTTCATAATGTTCGATAAAACTCTTAGTTGAATCAAGCGCTTGGGTGTACTTATCCACTAAATCGGATGCCGATGGTTGAATAGCCAGTGTGGTATGTGATATCAATAAGCTTATGATAAAAAGTGTTAGGTAATTACGCTTCCACATTCCCATTCTCCTTGCTTTAAACTGTCATTTCCCATTTAAACACTTAAAAAACGCGGTTTTCACATCTCAACGTACAGTAAGATGTAGTAAAATCCAAAACGTAACATAAACCTTTAATTTTTTGGCCATTTTTCTGAAAAATACCACAAAAACACAGATTATTATGCCCCGGTTTTCTGCCGATTCCTGCTTGTGCACAGACCTTGACCGCCTTGACCTTCGTAAATTTAAGTTTTTCAGCAATTTTCAGCATTAGTCGTATCCGATTGGAACTGATTTCAATTGATGAATCTTTGTAAGGATTTCATGGAACAGGGACCTCGATACCAGAACCTCTGCCATCTGAAACGCCGCATAGCGGGCATGGCTTATGACCTTGGCTCCAATCTTGACTGACTCTTCCCGCAAGGTTCGAAGTGAGCGGCCGCCACAGGCTCTATATTATAAAAATTTTACCTTTTTGCACGGATTTGCCTGGGAAATCCGGTTTAACTGTTCTCAAGAAGCTGCTCGAGAAAAGGCTTTAACTTTCGGATGGCGTTGCCGCGGTGAGAGATGGCGTTCTTTTGTTTACGGGTCAATTGGGCAACGGTTTTATTAAGCTCGGGCACGAAAAAAATCGGGTCATAGCCGAAGCCGTTCTTACCAATTTCTTTGTCGGTTATTATCCCCTCCAAAGTCCCCTCGGTTGCAATCATAATTTCATCGGGGGTCGCCAGGCAAAGACTGCAGACGAATCTTGCCGTCCTTTGTTCTTTGGGGACGTCCCTGAGAAGGTCGAGGACCTTGGCCATATTCTTGTGGTCGAGCAGTTTTCTGTTCTTGCCTTTTGCTCCCGAAAAACGCGCTGATTTTACGCCCGGTGCGCCGTCGAGGGCGTCAATCATCAGGCCCGAGTCGTCGGCGATAGTCCACAACTGCGTCTTTTTCGCGTAGCCGATGGCTTTTTTACAGGCATTATCGACAAAGGTCTGGCCGTCCTCTCTGACCTTGCGCATTCGGCCAAAATCGGTCAGACTAACCCACTCGACGCACTCCCCGAGCATCGATTTGAGCTCGGCGAATTTCGCCAAATTGGTCGTCGCAACCAGAATCTTTTTCTTTGTGGCAGAAACCAGTTTTTAAACCTAAAGTGCCCGGCAATTTCTGAACTTTTCTTGAAACTTAGTTCGAATTTGTCAAAGCCTTGCTAAAAATATCCCTTTGCAAACCCGCCAAGTCAGGCGAAACTGTCTGACTAACGCAAATTTCAAAATAATATCGGTTGTATATTCTTTCCTGCATAACCAGAGCACTCAGTACACAGTTATGAAGTATGGTATCCATCGCGTTTTCATGGTTGTAACCGTCGGCCAACAATCTCCTGAAGATGTAGTCAAATGTGAACCTGTCGAAGACTTCGTAGTTTTGTGTAATGTAATCCGGCAAATATTGGTCTTCCATTACCTCGATAAACCCCAAGAACCAATAAGTATTTACCTTATGAACACTCCAATTACCGTTGGTCAATATTTTCAGCAAAAGTCTTTTCTGCTCGTTTGTCAGGTCCTCAACTCATTAACTTTTTCAATAGCGCTCTCTGGAAGTGGAGGCGGTTTTCGGCCTGGTCGAACATAATGGAATTGGCCGACTCGGCGACCTCATCGGTAATCTCGAAGCCGCGATAAGCCGGCAGGCAGTGCATAATCTTGGCGCCCCCCGGCGCGGATTTTAGCAATTCGGAGTTCACCTGAAAGCCGGCAAAATCCCTGATACGTTTTTGTTTCTCGCTCTCCTGGCCCATACTGACCCAGGTGTCGGTGTAAACAATATCGGCCCTGGCTACAGCCTCGGCGGGATTATTATTCTGGGATACCGCGCCGGCCAATGTCAGATTTGCCTGCTGAATTGATTCGGCGTCCAGCTCATAACCGGTCGGAGAAGCAATGGCCATCTTCATTCCGAGCCGAGCACACGCAAAGGCCAGAGAGCGGGCGACATTGTTGCCGTCGCCAATGAACGCAATTCTTACCCCTTCCAGCCGGCCGCAATGCTCCTGTATCGTCAGCACATCGGCCATGGCCTGACAGGGATGCGACCAGTCCGTCAGCGCGTTTATCACCGGCACCGTTGCGAAGGCCGCCAATTCGGTGACGGAACTGTGCTCGAACGTCCGCGCCATAATGCCGTCAACGTATCGGCTAAGGACCCTTGCTATATCTTTTATGGGCTCGCGTTTGCCGATGCCGCCAATGTCTTCGGGCTTGACGTAAACCGCATCGCCGCCGAGGTCCGTCATCGCCACGTGGAAGCTCATTCTCGTGCGCAGGCTCGGCTTCTCGAAAAGCATGGCCAGCACCTTCCCGGAAAGACACAAGTCCCTGCCGCCGGAAGCGTACAGGCTCTTGAGCTTGCTGCTTTCGGCCAGCAGTTCTTTGAGATGCTCGGCAGAACAATCTTTTATGCAAAGAAAGTCCTTCATGCCGCACTCTCGCTTAAGACGCCGTCAAAAATCTCAATCGCCCGGTCGATATGCTCACGCGTCGCTATCATCGGGACCATAAACCGTATCACCGTACCCTGCGTGCAGTTTATTCGCAGGCCCCTGTCGAGACACTTATCAACGATTTCGCCGCCGGGACTGGTTAACTGAACACCAATCATCAGGCCGACGCCGCGGACGCTGTCGATGATGAAATGTTTCTGCTTTAGCTGTTCGAGCTTGTCTTTGGTGTACCTGCCGAGCTGCACTGAGTTCTCCAGAAGGTTTTCCTGTTCTATCGCCTCTATGACCGCAACCGCCGCTGCGCATACCAGGGCATTGCCGCCAAAGGTGGAGGCGTGCTTGCCGGGAACCAGCGACGCGGCCACCTCCGCTTTGGCCATCATGGCTCCTATGGACACGCCGCCGCCCAGCGCCTTTGCCATAGTCAAGATATCCGGCTCAACGTCGAAATGCTGATATGCGAACCATTTGCCGGTCCGGCCGATTCCTGTGGTTACCTCGTCGAAAATCAGAAGCGCCCCCTTTTCGTCACACAACCGCCGGATTGTCTGCAGATACTCCTGCGTAGCAAGGTTTATTCCGCCCTCGCCCTGAATCGGCTCGACCATTACCGCCGCGACCTCGTCGCTAAAGGCCGACTCCAGCGCAGGTATGTCGTTAAACGGCACATAAACAAACCCCGGCAGCAGCGGAAGCAAACCTTCGTGATGCTTCGGCTGGGCGGTCGCGGTAAGCGTCGCGAAAGTTCGCCCGTGAAAGCTGCCCTCGGCCGTAATGAATTTATATTTTTCGGACGCCGTGTGCAGCCTTGCCAGTTTCAGGGCCGCCTCGTTCGCCTCGGCGCCGCTGTTGCAGAAAAAGCACTTGCCTCCGAAAGCACGCTCGCTCAATAGCTTTGCCAACCTGCCCTGCGGCTCGGAGTAAAAGGTATTGTCGATATGCAGGAGCTTGCCCGCCTGTTCGCGTATCGCCGCGACGACCTTCGGGTGGCAGTGACCTATTGCGCTGACCGCCCAGCCCGGAAACATATCCAGTATCTGATTGCCGTCGGCGTCATAACAGTAGCAGCCCTCGCCTTTGACGATAACCCGCGGCAGACGCTTGTAATTGCCGATAACATATTTGTTGTATAAATCAATTGTCTCCTGAGTTGTCATTATTCCTGTTTCTCCATTTTAACTTTGTTGTTAACATTGCGAGCGGAACAAGCTGGTCTTTGATGTTATACGAACTTCAGGTTCAGGACCTTCGCCTGTCCTTTGTTTTTCTCCTGTCTGCTGTTGTTTTTCGCCTGTCGCCCGATTTGATTATCTGAGTGCCGATGCCTTTGTCGGTATATATTTCCAGCAGCAGTGAATGAGGGATTCGCCCGTCGATAATATGTGCCTTTCTGACGCCGCCTTCCAGCGCTGTCAGACACGCCTCGACCTTGGGGAACATCGCGTCGGTGATAATCCCGGAATCAATCATTTCCTTAATCTGCGTCTCGTCGGCGCTCGATACTCTGCTGGCCGGGTCCTTAAGGTCCCTGAGTATTCCGTGCGTGTCACTTACCACAACGAGCTTTTCGGCGCATACTGCCGCGGCGACCTTGCCCGCCGCACTGTCGGCATTGACATTGAGTTTGCCGCCTCTGTTGTCCTGCGCTACTGTTGCGATAACCGGTATCGTGCCGGCCTCACAGAGGGTTTTTAACAAACCGGCATTAACGCCCACGACCTGTCCTACCAATCCGAGGTCAAGTTTCCGCCCGTTCTCACCGGCCAGACGTAAGGTCTCTGCAAACAACACGCAACTGCCCAGTGAGTGCAGCCCCATCGGCTCACAGCCCAGTTCGGTGAGAGTTTCACAGATGGGAGCATTTACCTTGTGCACAAGCGTATGCTCTACTATTGTGAGTGTCGGCTCGTCGGTATATCGCCGACCCTGAACCCAAACCGGCTCAAGCCCGCCATCGTTCATCGCCCTGTTAATAGCTTTTCCTCCACCGTGCACCACAATCGGCTGCATCCCCACCGTGTTCATGAAAGCCACGTCTGTCAGCAGCTTTCTTTCCAGTTGTGCATCATCCAGAACGCTGCCGCCGAGCTTGACCACCACAATCCGGCCGCGAAAGTTGCGGATGTACTCCATCGCCTCAATAAGTGCACCCGCTTTTGCAATAGCTTCTTCCATCTGCCTGACTCCTTAAAAACAGCCACCGGACCGAAGCAATGAGTGTACGAACGGCAAGACCACTCGTCAAGCAGTATTTAACGCCATTCCACCATCAATGGCGCAAAGTCAAAAGGTCGTGGCGTGCCCATAAAAAGAACATTAAGGCACCTCTTGCGTATTGCCTATTGGAAGGCCAAGATTATGAAAGTACCAAACAAGAATTTCAAAACATTATTGGTCATCATGGTGATAGCCTCAGCCGCTGTTCTGATGAACGCATACGCAAGTAAAGAGAGGGCGGGCAACATGAGCTCTTCGGAAGAATCTGATAACATACGGAACAAAGCCAAAGATTCCACACAGGCCGGCTCCCATGAAAAAGCCACGTTTGCGGCAGGCTGCTTCTGGGGCGTGGAGGCGGCTTTCGGGCAGGTCAAAGGCGTTATATCAACCTCTGTCGGATATACCGGGGGACACACCCGCAATCCCACTTACCGACAGGTTTGCTCCGGCAGGACAGGCCATGCCGAAGCGGTAGAGGTAATCTACGACCCCAACGAGGTGTCTTATGAGCAACTTGTCGAAGTCTTCTGGAACATCCACGACCCAACCACTGTCAACCGGCAGGGCCCGGATGTCGGGAGCCAGTACCGCTCCGCAATCTTCTACCATAACCAGCGTCAGCTCTCTGCCGCAGAGGCCTCAAAGAAAAAACTCGAGAAGTCAGGCAAGCTCAAAAGACCAATCGTAACAAAGATTGTGCCCGCATCGACATTCTACAGGGCCGAAGAATATCACCAGCGGTATCTGGAAAAGTGCGGCCGAACCTCGTGCAGGTCAACCTTGAAGTAAGAAAAAATAACCAACTGACCCCCGTCAGCTATAAATAAAAGGCCGCTCGGCTCTGCCAAGCACAATCGACGACTTGTGCGATTTTTCAAAAGGAATTGCCATTATATACTGAATTCTAAAACAGCTTGCCGCTGTCCAGCAAAAAGGTTACAGGGCCGTCGTTGATACTGTTTACCTGCATATACTCGCCGAAGAGCCCTTTTTCAACGGTTACCCCATAGCCGGCAATAAGCGCAATTGCCTTCTCGTAGAGCTGTTGCGCCAATTCCGGCGCGGCGGCCGCGTCAAAACCGGGCCGCCGGCCCTTTCTGCAGTCGCCATGAAGCGTAAAATTGCTTACCAGAAGAACCGCTCCACCGACATCCAGCACGCTGCGATTCATCTTACCGGCCTTGTCGGCAAAGACACGCAGGTTTACCAGCTTGTCCGCCATGAATTGAGCATCCTCCGCCGTATCGCCCTTGCCTACACTCAGATAGACCAGCAGACCCTTATTTATCTGGCCCACCGACTGGCCGCTCACTTGAACCTGGGCCTGTGAAACCCGTTGGATAACCGCTCGCATAATTGTCCTTTCTATAGCCTAAAAGAGCCCTAAAACCACGGCACCGAAGCCGCCCGCCGAACGTGGAGCTCGTCTATGACCGCATTGCCTTTATGGGTTACAAGGTAAAGGACAAGTTCGGCGATTTCCTCCGGCTGCATGAGCTTGTCCTTTTCTATGTCCGGCCGCACCTGTCTGACCAGATCAGTATCCACCCCCCCGGGGCAGACCAGATGCACCCGAATATTTGAACGATTGAGTTCCTCCGCCAGCGACATCGTCATCCCTCGAAGTGCATGCTTCGAGGCCGTGTAGGCGCTTTGAAGGGGATAGCACTTGACGCCCACGATTGATGCGATGTTTATAATGTACGCCGCCTCCGACCTTCTTAACAGAGGCAGCGCCTCCCTGCAAAGCAGAAACGGCGCCTTTGCGTTTATAGCAAAACATCGGTCCCAGTCGACTGTTGAGGTCCGCTCCAATTGGGCCGAATGCGTGACGCCTGCGTTATTGACAAGTATATCCAGCCGGTTGAACCGCGCCTTCGTCACCTTAACGAGGTTCCTGATGGATTCCTCTATTGCCAGGTCGGTAACGGCAATCTCGGCTTTTCCACCGGCGGCTGTTACCTTTTCGGCGGTCTCGTTCAGCCCGGCCATCGTCCGTGCGGCCAGTACAACCCCGGCCCCCTCTCGGGCGAATGCAATGCAAATAGCTCTGCCAATTCCCCTGCTGGCGCCGGTGACTATCGCAACTTTTCCATCCAGTCGCCTGTCCATCGATTGTCTTTCCCGAAATCGCGAGCATTATAACAAACCAAAGGCAGCAAACAAAATCATTTTGCCTGCTGCCCTTTTAACCGGCCCTCTCAATTGTTCGCCGAACCGTTTATATTTTGATTGTCATTTCTTCTGCCGCGACCGTCCGGGTTCCGCACTGCAGAATCAGGAATATGCAACGCGCTGTGCGCGCCCCGCGTAATCTGAGTTTCTCAACACGACGCGCCCAGGCGACCCCCGCGGGTTTGCTAATAGCCCATCGTCTCGTCTCGCTCTCTGGGCGCCCTTCTTGACGTCCGGCCTCTGGTGCGTCTTTCTTCCGCGTCCCCGTACGGCTCTGTCTCCCTGCCGCGGTACATGTTCTGCTCGCCGTACATATCCTGCTCACGATAGCGGTCGCGAGGATTCCTTATACGGCCACGCGTTCTGCGGTAATCCCGGTCGCTGCGGCGCATTCTTTTCTCGTTAGCCTCCATCTTGTCCAGCATCTTGCCGTACCGCTCCTGCCTGTCCAGCAGCAGGGCATCGATCGCCGCCGTTGTTTTCAGAGCCCCTTCTTCAGATGCCAGCTTGCGAATAAAAGCAAGCTCGTCAATGGCCTGCTCATGCACCGCCTTTGCCAAATCCACGTTCTCTTCGGCAGTGCTCTGCGTCCACTCGCGGATTTCCTTTCGCCCGCCCCTGCTCAAATCATCCACTGCTTTTTCGAGACCCTCAAATTTCCTGAGGTTCGTTTTAACGGCGTTGGCGTCTTCCAAAGACTTCAACTCGGCGGCAACCGAATTTGCATCCGCCCTGTCTCTTCGCGCCCGCGTCGGGCTGCGTCTGCTTACAGAGCTGCGTTTTTCGGTAATTTTCGACCCTTCGTTCTCTTCCGCAGCAAACCCTTGAGCCAGAACAAAAAGACCGCCCACAATAATTAGAGTTGATACGAACAAGCGTTTCACAATACAGCCTCCAAAACGGTAATAATGCTTTCAATTCACACTAATCGACAAATTGCGTCACACACTTTCAACGCCTACATTCAATTATACAATGGAATCCCCCGGATGTTTGCCTGAGAATCACCTAAACCAAGTTTTTGCAGCTCTTTACACCTCCTCCAGCGATGCCAGGTCAAACGCTTCTGTTATTCTATCAAATTCGTCGAGCGAATAAAACTCTATAATTATTTTTCCTTTCTGGCCGTTCCTTCGGGCCTCGATACTCACCCTCGTGCCCAGCCGTTTGCTCAACTTGCCCTCCAGGTCCAGGATATGAGGCGGTTTTGAGCGGACTACGGCCCGCGACTGCTCTGTTCCAGTCATGTACTTTCTTACCAGTCTCTCTACCTCGCGGACGCTCAGCCGGCCCGCCATTGCTCGGTTGGCCAGTTTTCGCCGAAGTTCATCGGTTGGCAGCGCAAGTATGGCCCTCGCATGGCCCATATCCAACTGCCCCTCAACCAGCATCCGTTTTATCTCCTCCGGTAAGTCCAGCAGGCGCAAGTAGTTAGCTATAACGGACCGGTCCTCGCCGAGCCTTTGGGCCGCCTCGGCCTGTGTTATGCAGAACGTACCGAGATAGCTTTGATAAGCCTTTGCACGCTCTATAGAATTCAGGTCGGTTCGGTGAATGTTCTCGACCAGCGCCAATTCAAGCATCTGCTCATCCGTTGCCGGGCGCACCAATGCCGGTATTGCGGTCAGGCCAGCCAACTGGCTGGCCCGAAAACGGCGCTCGCCGGCAATAAGTTGGTAACCTGAGCCTGACCTCCGAACAATTATGGGCTGGATGACGCCATTGGCCTTAATTGACTCGGCAAGGTCGGCCAGCTCCCTCTCATCCCAGACCGTGCGCACCTGGTACGGATTGGGCGAGATTTCCTCAAGCATAACGTCCTTCAACGACTCTCTTAACTCCTTGTCGGGCGGGAAGTTAGGTGAGACCACGGCGTCGGATGGGAATGGGTTATCCTGCTGTGACATTATCGGACCTAATAGCGACTGCAGGCCCCTTCCGAGGTGTTTTGGTTTTTCTCCTTTCTTATCTGTCATATAATCGCTCCTTCATAATAAGTTATGTATTTTACCAATCCATAGTTGCCTTCCTTGGCTCTATTTCGCTTGTTCTTGCCAGAAAACCGGCCTTATAAATATTTCGGTGGTTCTACTCAAAATACTGCAAATTTGCGAGGACAAAAAAGGCTCTTTCGCAAAAAATGTTTCACGTGAAACAGTCCGGACCGCAAGAAGCACGCCCCGTCTCTGCCTCCCTGCCGCACTAAGCCTCCACTATTTCATCTCAAGAGCACCGACTCTTCTTCAACAGAACCAGAAGCTCCCTGCGGCAGTTGCTTCCGTAGACGCAGTGGTTTCCTCGTCTCGACAGTTTCTGGTCTTTCCGACAGGGAAAAGCCCCGACTTGGAATCGCATGGTAGATTACAGCCATGGTTGCCAGGAAGCCATTCCACCTCGCTGGCGGATCACTATTCCCCTTCTCAAGCTGTAAGACGCCGATGACGCTCCACCACCCTTCTGAATCAATCATCGCAGTAACAAACTAGCCACAGTTTGCCTTGCTAGCCTTGGAAGGACAACGCTTGCAGGTGCGCGACACAACCCATTCTGAGTTCGGGCCGGAACTCGCCTCCTCGCTATATTTGCCAAAGTGTTTCACGTGGAACATCTCATAGGCCCTGCCATCTGCCAAGTCGCTCTCTATGCGGAAATAATGTAGGCGGGAATGCCGTACGGAGATCTCAGCTACTTGCTCGAATGCAAAGGCCAGACCAAATCGCTGTCTCCATGAGCACTACAGCATCGGTGGACCAGCGAGAGCGACGGGAAGCAGACGCTACAATGTGAGCTCCCGGCTCTTCTGCTAAGCGTCTCTGGTACCTCAGGATGAGTCGTGCATTACGGAGACGTCTTTCGCTCGTTTAACACCCTATCACATATGTTGGTTCACAACTCAACAAACACTTAGAATCAAAGCAGACATCTCTGCGGCTGGGGGCCGGGAGGCGCCCGTCGACATTTCTCGCCGTGGCCTGAACAACAGCGCTTCAGCAACTTGCCCTACCAGCCTGCAAGAAAATTGCACAGCGGAGTATGCCATGAGTGTGTTTGCCGTGGCGAAGAATATTTGTACGCTGGAGGAATCCTGGTTGTCGTTGGAAAAGGCACGGGAGAAAGGGAGATTTTCAACACAAGCACCCATGCGCCTTAGCAGAGCGGTCGCATAATGTGTGTGTGGCGGGGGGGGCGAAACGGTGTCTTCGGCTCAAGAAGGAAGAGGGGGGATGCACTCCGAACTAACAGCCGTATTTGTTTAGATAATATGAAGGCCATCCTTTCAACGGTTATAATTCTCGAAAAATTATTAACCGAAACCGTCATTTGAAAGGGATGGCCATGAACAAAAGACTATCGAAAAAACAAATGTGGTTCAAGCAAA
>Ga0307377_10001066_pt1 | contig 36067 bp, 53 predicted proteins | sample TR3MG_FD_202535 | JGI IMG/M metagenome (GOLD analysis project Ga0307377, IMG submission 202535) | Soil microbial communities from Risofladan, Vaasa, Finland - TR-3 | ecosystem: Environmental > Terrestrial > Soil > Coastal area > Acid sulfate soil | place: Finland: Risofladan, Vaasa | collected... | reverse complement strand
ATAAATGTATCCAATAAGATATGCTAAGTAAGGCAGGAACGATGTCTGAATATCGTCAATACTATATAATGTATCAATATTAGAAATATCGGTGCTAACTAAAGAAAGTCCATACGCAAGAACATCTATAATGATCTCTCTTTCTGACAGAGGTATCAGTTCTAGATAGAAACTAGGAATGTAGTTTTGTATTAAATTGATTATCTTTTGTTTTTCGATTGGTTGACTACTACTCATTTTTATTTATCCTAACAAATAACTTTATGAAGTAAACGCATACGTAACATTAATAACGCCTTTAGTCCAAATCTCGAACTCATCTACTTCAACGTTTCTTATTAACATGTCTCCAGTTGTTAGCTGACTTGTTCCATTTTCTTTAATATCAGTTATATAAACAAAATGAACTCCAGTAATCTGTCTAAGCCCTCTATAGATATCAGATATATATAATGGAGTATAGAAGTCATTATTGTCTGGATTAAAGAAATTATCGATAAATGAGTTAACACCATCAACGATAAGATCTGATCTATAACCTTTTGTGATATTGATATTAATATCCATATCTACTATTTTAGTTTGACCATCAAAAATATTTAACTCATCAGTCATTTGTTTAAATCTCTCTAAGAAATTTTTAAGAGCTGCCTTGAGAGTTGAACTCGCGGGAACTAATGAACTATTATCGCCTTCAGCAAGAACATAAAAGTCTATATAGTTCGCTGAACAAGGATACGCTTTACCATTTTTGTTTGTTCCAATTGAATATTCTAACTGTAGCAAATCATAAGCGTTATTTACAACATTAATTACTTTCAATGTATACGTAGGCTTATGTTCATCTAAAGCTATAACTGGACATTGAATCTGATACAACTCAGGAGAACCAGAAACTTCAAACCCTAATAATCCGTATGCTGAATTAGCAACACTTTCAATCTTAAACGGACTAGATGATAAATCTATATCTTTTAACGAGACGATTTCAAGGAAATATTTATCTTCAAGAACATCATGATATTTAAATGCTCTAAATTGAACTAAATTAGTATTAGTTCCAGTGTTAATGCTAAGATTAATGTGATCTATAACTTCATCTAGTGTGTGAGTGATTTGAGCAAATGCTATTTGATAAATTACTCCGCCATAGTTAATTTTAAATTGATCATTTGAACCAGAAAATAAGAATCCATTATCAGTTTCTGATACAGTCCCTAAAAATCTATAATGATCATTAACATATTTCTGCATAGAGAAATTAGGAATATCGTCTGATACTAAATAGCTTTCTATTTTAAGATTAAAGTCATCTATTAATTCATCTAAAGTAATATCTGTTCCTTCAGTAAATGCTATAGATATTTGTGACCCATTAACTAAAAGTCTAACTATCTCATTTGTATAATCAATCGTATACGGGCCAGAACTTCCACAATATGCAGCTAAATAAGGTCTAAGCGTCGCAATAGCTTTACTGATACTTCCATTAGTTGAATCAGAGTAACCACTAGCAAATATAGAATAGTCTTCACCCGTTACTGTTCTTACTTGCGTTTTAGAATACTTAGGAGCATATTTTTTAGCGTGCTCAATTGATTCTTCATCACTTCCACCCGTTGTTGAAGTAATATTCTCAAACTTAACTGTAACTGTATACCCATTTAATTCAAAAGTTTGCGTTTCATTAATAGCTCCCTTTGAGAGATTCCCCCTAGCTCCTCCACCATATCTATAATCAACTAAAATTTCAGCTCCAGCAGGTGGAATTGCACCAAACGTATTGTCACCAAATCGTAATGTCGCAATATTTTCTTCATCGTATTTTACTTCAAAACTTCTTGTCGCACCATTTTCGTATGCTAAATTGTCTACTTTAGTGTATTGAACGCCGTTGACTAATATAGACGTAATACTGTCATCAAGAACATCAGGATTAGCTAATGTATATTCTTGATTTGAAGATGAATTAATATCAGCAGTAAATATATCTTGTTGACTTTGACCTTCTATCATCGCGGCATATATAAATTCACCAATTGCAGTTCCAGATGGTATGATAATACTACTTGTTCTATCTTCTACTGACTGATACGTTTCAAAATACATTGAATCACCCGAGTCATCTTCTGTAGTAAGAACAAGAATATTATCAGCAGAACTTATAGTAAGATCTACTGTTAATTCATTACTTATATTCAATAATTGATCTGCAGCATTAACTAAAGTGCATTTTACTTCACCAGATGCAGCTGATTGACGACCAAGTCTATAATCAACTAACTCTAATATGTCAATAATTGACTTTTTTGTCTTTGCAGTAGGCAAGTAGTTTTCATTAGCATTATAATCAGCTCTTTGACTTTGAATATCACTAATGTATGCTAACACATCGATGATCATAACTGCTGTATTAGATTCAAGAAAGTCATTCTGTTCGTCAGGATAAGTATCTTTGATATATTGAACAACAGCTGCTTTTACTGTATCAAAATCTAAAGCAGAATAATCTATTTTGCTTAGTTCTGGAAGAGGACTAATTTGTCCTACGTTTAATGCCATATTTATTCTCCCTTAATTTTTAACCTGATAATGAATAGTCTAATTTTTCAACGTCTCCACCAAAATCTCTTAATCTTACTACTAGCTGTATTCTAAGAGTCTCTTCTTGATGCTCGAATATAATGTCCATAATATCGACGCCCGGTTCCCATCTATTAACTTGTTCAATAATTTTAGACTTTAATATCTCTTCAAGAATTTCATCGTTTGGTTCAAAGACGTATAGTTCAAGACCTACTCCAAATTCAGGCAAATTAACTCTTTCGCCCGGTTTAGTCATCATAATAGCATAAATAGAATCACGAATTAAGTTCTTATCTGCAACAGGAGTAAAGAAGCCTTTTCTAGATGCTCCCATGTTAGCTCCAATTCCATAATAACGTCGTGCCATATTTATGCTCCTTATTCTACAAAAACAGTTGGACTACCATCATTTATTTTTGCTCCACATCCCGCTGTAGCACCCACTGTGATAACTAACTTTCCATTAACATACGTTTTAACTGCTACGGGTGTAATAGCAGTTCCACCATGACCAAGTAAAGGACAAAGATGTATAGCTCCGTCAACTGCAACTGGTATACCATTTGCAAGAACCGTATCATCTGCATTCGTATCTGTGATTGATCCGCCATGATCACTAGGGTCTCCTAGTCTTGCTATTTTTGCCATATTATATCCTAATCGTCAAATGGAACGCCTAATTTTTCAAGAAATGGTTGTATCTTTCTATATGGAGTTTCTTTACCATTCGTTGTCCATGCTCTTTTATATCCACTATCAGTTACTTCAATAGCAATTTTTCTGTAATTTCTTCTTACTCTCTTCTTAGGTATAATATAGTAAAGTGTTGCCATTCTATCAACATAGTAGTCTTTAAATAAATTAGCATCTTTAGTTGCAGCTGTGCACCATTTAGCTCCAGATCCGTATTTACAGCTTGATCTTACTGTTTTAGGCTTTATAATTATTACTTTGTCATTTTCGAATACTGTTTCTGCGTCTTCAGCACTAATTCTTTTCTTATACTGAGTTTTAGATTCTACATCTATGTATTTTAAAACAACAGCATTAAGAGCTTCAAGAGAATCATACTTGTTTATATCTCTCTCTCCTACTGCTAATCTATTATTCTGAGACAATTCGTCAAAATCATCTATAATATCATACGCTTCAATATTTTTTATACCACTCTTAACATACATTCTAGCCATCCAGTCAATATACTTATTTGTATCTGATGGATCTTTATCTAGCAATTCGACGAATTCGTCTTGAGTCATTTTACCTGTATCGACATATGCTTTCTTAACTTGTTTCTTACCTTCTGTTAAAGTATAAATACGATTTATTTTTCTTAAAATCTTTTTTAGCATATTATTTGTCCTTTCACTTCAGATACAGATCTAACATATTCTTCACTAAACCCGTCTCCATTCGGCCCAGGATTATCTTTACAATAGAAGTTACCCTTAACAACTTCAGGAGCACCATTTAGCGAAGTTAATTTATTATCAACACAAAAAAAGTCAAATGTAACTTTTTTCGGGAAATGTTTAAGAGCTGTTAAATCGTTTTTTGAAACATCTATATATCCTTCAACAACATTGATACTTCTCAATGGAAACGTGTCCATTTCATATTTCTTCATTTTACTATCTAGATCAATATCCCCTCTGTAAACTCCATTTTTCATATTAGCTCTAAGCTTTTCAATAAATTCATCTTTTTCTGCCATAAACTGCTGTCTTATTCTTTCTTGTTTTTCGTCGGGAGCAGCTGGCTTAAAAATGTCTTCAATTAATTTTATTATCTTTTTACTCATCTTATTTTTCCTCCTAATATATATTTATTATCTAGTCAGATATTTCTTAGTATGTAGCGTTAGTATTCTCTTTTTAATTTCTATCTTTTCATGTAGAGAATCTTTATCTGATCTACTTTTTGAAGTAAGCCCAGATATGTTCAAATCTCCAACTGATGTAGGTATTGATCCATTTGCCATATCTCTATGCTTTTTGTATTCACCAATTTCCTCTTTTGATTTAAACGGTTGATATCCAACACTTTTACCAATTCTATTCTTCATAGTGATCATAATTTGATAATCATCCCACTTAAGAAGACCCAGGTCTGTTAACATATCCATATAGCCAAATGACAACTTATCATTATAGAATAACCAAGCTATTTCGTCGACTAAAACATAAGTAGAACAATAACTTGATATTTTCTTTAATGAGTCATAAGAAATTAACCCTTCATGATAATCAATCATTGAATTAACAAGCGTATAGACATCCCTACTTTGATAGATGTTGACTTTATTATTCTCATACTCTAACTGAGATAACTTAGCTTCAAGCATGTTTAGTTCAATCTCATCTTCGTCAGTCCATTGAAGCTTTTCTACTTCTGGAGTAGTAACAGTCATTTCAGCATTAGTTTGTTTCTCTTGAGACTTCAACTTCTTTACATTTTCATCTATTTGTTTTTGAGTTTCTTCATCAGAAACAGTTGCTTCTGTAAGCTTTACAGCTAAAGCACTTCCTAAACCAACTCCACCCGTTATCGGGAGCGAATTTAATATCTGTTTAGGATCTTTTATGTTATCATTTGTTGATACTTTAACTAGCTCTAGTTTATCCTTCTCAGGTATCATCGTAAAATTATTAATAGCTAATTTTTTAGCTTTTATATTTTTTACTAATGTAGATGCTATACCAGGTAATCCTGCAGCAGTTACTCCTGGAGGAAGACTTCCAGCAAGCGCTGTTGAGATATTTCCAGATGTTGGAGTTACTCCTTTAGCAAGAGAATCAATAATCACATTATTAAGAGTCACTTTGGAATCTTTTAATATGTTGACTGCTAATTGTTCTTGAGGAGCAAGACCCATAGTTGTTAAAGCTTTTCTAACTGTGCTTGTTGTAACAGCTGGTAACAGTCCCTTAGATACTGCTGTCACATTAGATGGCAACGCTGAAGCGACATTACTTGAAAGAGTATTAAAACCTGTATCTAATTGTAAATTACTACTAACTGCTGATAATTTATCTGAAATAGTTCTTAGCTGAGTATCTTCAGTTGCTTTCACAGTTTGCTGAACGATAGGATTTGAACTAGTAAAGCTAGATAGACTAGGTGAAAATAAAGTTTGCTTTACTAAATCTAATTGCGATTCGGGACTAACGAAATTATTATTAAAGAACGTATTTAACTGTCCACTATTAGCTACTCCAGCTGAAACAGCAGATTTAGTAGTTTCAACTAAAGTCTTCATGAAAGCATCTTTGATCAATGATGTATTATTAAACTGATCTTTACCAAGAAAAGCTCTCATTCCATCTACAGGATTATCTGTTACGACTGAAGTTGAAGCGTTAATAGCGCCATCTATGAATATAGATTTTATAGTATTCGTCTGAGTCTGAGATGTAAGCTTAGACATCTGAATAGCCAACACACCTACAATAGCTTTTTTAGAAGCATCTGTAAGACTCTTCATCATAAAATCTGATCCGGGTGTAATTGCCATATCTTATCCTAGTTTAAATTTATTGTTGCACCTGTAACTACAACGGGCCCTGCAACGTTTGCTGTAAGCCCACCTGCCACTGCAGCAGAAACATTTCCTGCGACTGTAGCGTCAATACTACCTTCACAGACAACAGTAGCATTACCACCTGCATTAACTAATATGGGTCCTATAGCGGTTATTGTAGTTGATCCTTGAATAGTAACATCTACATTTTCACCAACTTGAACAGTCCAATTACTTGTTATCAAATCAGTCTTATCGACTCCAACAATCTGAGTTTGATTGTTATCTATTCTAGTAGTCTCATTATTCCCTATATGAGTGATCCGATCAGTTACTATTTCTTCATTAACATGTTGATTAGAATAAACATTGATATTCTTAGTCTTTTGATCTACTTGAATATAATTGCCTGGAGTAATTGTTCCATCTTCATTCTTTATATCTGCATTTTTTATTAGAATACATTCTTGTCCTGGTTCATCTATAATATGAACTATTTGTCCAAGTCTAGTTGTGAATCTGATCCCTTCATTATGAACTGCAGATTGACCATCTTCTGGAGATCCCATATCAGATGTTCCAGTATCATCTATCTCAATGACGTGTCCTTTTTTAGACTTAATCAAAAGATTTCTGGGTTCTTGTCTATAATCTTGTAATACTGAATCAGTAGAATTATATGTTGATATTTCAGCAGTTTCTCTTTGAAGATCTATTTCAGCAATACCAGATGACTGATCATGAGAAATAAGGCAATTGTTTATGTTCTTTGGAACTTCTGTGTCTGATTCGTTGCCGTCATCATCATATACATCTCCATACCAAGTCCCAATGATAATAGGCAGATCAGGATGTCCATTTTCAAACATAACAAATACAGAACTTCCTACTGGAGGAATTATCATCGTTCCATAATTGTCTCCTCCGCCAAATAACTGTGAAACGTAGCCTAATGGTAGTTGATCTGGAGTTAAAGTTTCAGAATGTATATTTGGGACTCTTATTCTTACGTAGCCTATTTTGAAACTGTCGTTTGTTTTTTCAACAATCCCTCTATATGCTCCAAAAAGTTTTCCAAATCCTCTACCAGAAACAACTTGTCTTCTTATTCCTTCAGAAGACTCTCCTGGTAGCTCATAATATTTATCCATTATAATAACCTCTGAACAGTCTCGAATGAAGGTATTCTAAGCGAATCTCCACTTAAAGGCCATTCTAACAAACTGCTAGATTTGTTATTTGCTAGTGCGATTGCCCATCCAAGATAGACAGTTCCATAAAATTCTTTACTAATAAGATCTAATCTATATTCGTAAGGTCCTGTTACAGTAAAGTAGACGTCATCGCGAGACTTTTCAATTCTAGTAAGAGTAAATCTACTTACTCTTTTCTTACCTTCATCATCAGCATAGACTTCTGCATTTCTCATGAATCTAGAATTTTTATAAAATGTATCACTATTTTTCATGACTATCCTCTACCTACTCTAAGAACATAATTAAGTAAATTAATACCTAACGTTGTTAATAAGTTATAGTTACCATCTGCTCCAGCCTTAATATCTTCAGATCCTCTCGCATCATTGTAATCATAAGAAACAGCAAGCTGAATACTAGCTTTTGTATGAAAAGGGACAACACTACCACTTTCAACTGATTGAGCAGAACTCCACGTTGTCACTCTAGACTTTCCTTTTGCTTGTGTAGGCCCTTGATCTGGATTGACCCAAGGAGCTTCATACGTTATGTTAACTGCTTTAACAATACAAGGAACTCCAGTGTATAATTGACCAAAGAAAAATAATACTTTTTGCGCAGGCATATACCCTGTTGAAGTTGCTCCATAATACTGAGGATAAACTAATGATTTTATTTTATTTAAGTTTTCTCTAATAAACTCCCACGAACCAATAGTTCCAGTTCCACCGTATTGATACCAATAATAATCTAGCTCAAATTGTATTGATCTTTCATCACTTCCAGTATATGCTCGTAAAGGCTCTGATCTACCCAACACTTGTTTAGAACTATATGTAGCATTCTTACCATCAGTGATTGACTGAGGAGGAGCTTGAAACTTAATTGTATCTCCAGTTATTCCATTTCTATCTAGAATAACTAAAGCTGCTCCTGTAACTTCTCTTTGATGTAATTTAGTCATATCTTATCCCATCTTATACTGGCGTCATAAATTGAACAGCGGGTTTCATTGCCATTGTTTTTGGCATTGCTCTACTTAAAGTTGCATTTAATCTTTCGCTTGATTCAGCCATTCGCGTCATCTGTGCAGTCATTTCTGCATTTTTATCTACATTTACTATATTATTATTAATATTTTCATTTAATGCTTCAGTAGCTCCAACTCCTTCAGCAGCTGTTGTTTGAGCTGCAGTAGCTCCAAGTCCTGAGAGATCTCCTCCTTCTGTTTTAGAAACAGTAGTAAGTTCTGCTTGAGCTTGAACAGAAGCAGTTTTAAAGAACTTGCCAACCATAGGAAGAGTTGCTAATGCACTTAAGATACTAGCTTTAATTGCTGGACCAATTTTTTTAAATTTTTCTATGATTGTTGGAACTAATCCAGCAAACCCTGCAAGCATCATTGGAAAAACTTGTTGTATACTCCACCATAAAACTCCGATTGACTCTTTCCAATTAACAAACATCGTTACGACTTTAGCGACTAAGTCGATTATTCCTGCTAAAACGGCTGCAAAAATTTGTATACCCATAATTAATGGGCCCGTAATTATTTTTACTAAAAACTTTAACGTTTCTCCTAACCATCTGAAATCGCTTTCACCTTGTCCTAATTTCTCAAATAAAGGAGCAAATGCTTCTCCTAAACCCTTAAATGCGTCTTTTACAATAGCTAACGCTCCTGATAGAGGGGGTATTACTGTATCAAGAAAGAACTTCCAAGTATCAGTAAGTATACCAGTCTTTTTATCGAATGCAATTAATTGAGCAACTAATGCCCCTATGAGAGCTGAAACACCTAGTATGACAGCTACTCCAGCGTAAAGAGGAGCAAGAAAAGCTGAAGTTGCTACTGCAGCGATTACCATCCAAGTTGCCCACCCCATTAATGCAGCGACAATAAGAGTAAGTGATATTAAAAATCCACCCATGAACGCCTTCACCCATTTACTTTCTTGAGCCCACGTTGCAAATTTTTGTGCAATTTCACCAATCATATTCATGAACTTAGCAAATACTTTTGTAACGGGCATTAAAGCCATACCAATCATACCAGTAAATATACCCATAGCTCTTTTTATCTTACTCATGCCTTCGCCAAAACCAGCCCAAGCTTCAGTTAAAGATTGTTGAGTTTCTAATTGTTTAACCATAGCATCTGTTTGTTCTTGCGTTTGTTTCCCTAATTTTGTAAACTCATCAACTGTAATTCCTAATGTTTCAGCATACATCTCTTGCATGAATACGTTATCACCAGCTTGTTTATAGTAATCTTGAGCAACTGAAGTAAGATTCTTATACATATCTGCAGCTTTAGGTAAATCTCCAGTTGTAAGAGCTTTATTCATATCTCCTATACTGTATCCCATTTTAGTCATAAGGAAAGAGTTTTCCATCCACATCTTAGGATTAGAAAGACTTTCAAGCAACTTACCAGTCGTTTTAGCAGAGACACCCGTTTTAGATAGCATTGCTCCAAACTTCTGGACTTCTTTAACTGAATCAGCTATACCTTGTGTAACATCTCCCTTAGCATATGAGAATAGAGCAAGTGCAGCTGATTGAGTAGCTGCGAATAATCCCTGAGCTTCTCTAGCAGACATCTTAAATGTTTTCTGTAAATGAACAAATGAAGCCATAGTTTCTGATGCAATACCAGTAGCTTCAGATCCAAACTTACTTAATTCAGATGTATATTCTGCTACTTCACTCTTACCTAGTCCAGTCATTTCAGCGAAAATATGCATTTCAGCAGCCGCTTTTTGTAATTCTTCAGCGCTGCCCTTGAAACCAACTCTTGAAAACTCTCTTAAACTATCCATAGCATCATGAGCTAATATACCAAATGCTGCAAAACTTTGTTGATAACCTTCTAAGAAAGTAGCACCACTATCTCCAATTGCTCCCATTTGTTGAGATAATTTAGCAATATCATCCGATATTTTTACATACATCGTTACAGCAGCTACAGTTAGAACAGCGAGTGTTTTAACTAAGACTGGACCTAACTCCATGATCTTCTTTTGCATCTTTTCAGCTTTACCTTGAAGAGAATTTAGAGTTTCGCTAGCTGTTTCTCCCTTGAGAATCATCTCAACTGAAAGTGCATCTTGTGCTTTAATCCCAGGTTTTGCCTCTGCCATAATTAACTACCTTTTTTAGCTTTAATATCATCTTCAAGTCTGAATCTCCATTTCACAAGCCCTAATGAAGTTATAAATTCATCTTGACTTATATGGTGACTGACTTTCTCTACTGCGTAATTACCACTTAACATATCCATTAACTGTCCATCATTTTTATAAATGTTTAGTTCTAAAAACGATTGCATCTTTATATCTTTAAAATCTAATCCGGGATCTCCTAATACATTAAGAGTTGCTTTTAATGTAAAGTTCTGTAATGTATTGATAAAGTAGTTTTCATAGTTAGCCATATCTTGAGAGCTATAAGAAGTCCCTTTACCAGATGCTGGCATTTTTACTGCTGTCTGAATGTTCTTGCTTTCTTCATCATCTTTTTCACTAAAAAACTTCTCCCATTTCTTCTTATCCCTTGCCATTATGGGATTACTGCTACCTTGTCCCTGAGCTGTTGTATTAGCTGGAGCAGCCTTACTAGAATTATCTACTGTTTTACTTTTTATATTTTGTCCTAAGAACTTTACTAAATTAGGGATATCAAAACTAACAGTATTAATTATGCTAGACTCTCTACCAGTAAAATAGTTGTAATTACCTAAGAAGTTAGCAGCATCTAAACTTTCAGCTTCTCTAAAGATAGTAATTCTTGGTCTCATTCTATCTCCAGATCGATAAAAACTGTCAATGTAATAATTTACTTTTCCAGGAACGCCATTGATCCATATCATCTTTATCAATTCTTCTAATGTGTCACCATTCATCTTATTATTACACATGTATGGCTGTTTCTCAAAATATTGAGTGTTCTTAGTATCAAATTGATTAGTATCGAACGATCCATCTTCTTTTACACCAAAAGTCCAATTAAGATCTATATCAATATCTCTAGCAAATAATTTAAGTATAACCCAAGGATATCCAAAGTATGATTTATCAGAGTTGTTTAGTAGCTTAAAGTTCTCTGAAAACATATTCTTTCCTTCTAAATTAAGCTCAACTCCTACTTCTGAAAGTTGTAAGTCTATTGTATCAAAGAAAACTATATGTGATCTTGAAAGTATCTGCCTTGTCTGATCATATCCAGATCGTAGAGTCCCTTGTCGTGTTGCACCAGTTTCTCTATCTAAAAATGTTCCAGGATTTCTCCTAGCATCAGTTGCGTTAGCCCATATCTTACTTAGAGCTCCTGCAATAGAATTATCTTGCCAACCGAATGTCATTAGGAAATTTATCTGAGGTGAGCCTGAATTTATGAATGTTTGAGCTAATAGTCCATCTAATAGCCAATCATATTCAAGATCAAAGAGGTTTAATTTGACCTTACCAAGTCCACCTGCACAATAGTCAATACTAAAATCACTTATATAGTTATAAGGTATTTGATAAACATTTTCCCTCCCTGGAACTAATCGTCCATCAGGAGTCATTTGTGCTAATGTTATATAAGGTCTTAGTGGCGTTTGATTACTTAATGCCATCTTTTTTATACTCCTTAATCTATCGTTTTATCAGGCCAAATTTCTTTTTCAACTTCCATTAGTTGATCACATTCGGCACACAAAACTTCTTTAACGTAATATTCGACTCTTGTCAGATAGATTCTTTTTTCACATTTTTCGCAGATATATGTAATATCGATTCTTTTTTTAATTTTTATATCGTGCATGGCCCTAGAACATTAAATCTCATCCAATCAGAGATTATAATCTCTCCTTGAGGTAAGTTCATTTTAATTCTCATTTTATACGAACCGTCTTGCCAACCTGTTGTATCTATTCTAGTTTTTAAATCAAAGCCTCTATTTAGATCAACTGGAGTCCAATCAACGACTTGATTTCCTCCATACGTCGCTATATAATATTCAGCTTCAGTTATAGGTAGAACATAAAGAACTTTATCTGGAGTTTCATATCTAGGGATAGGTTCTACATTAATAACCATATCTCTGATCTCACCATTATTAAGTTGTTTATTCGCTAAGTTGAACGTATATTTATAATCTGCAAATCCACAATCAGTAAAATAGTTTTCTGGATAGACAATAAAACAACATGTATTATCGGGAACAAATACGGTTCCGCAACAAGAAGTTCCTGAAACTATTGCTTGCATATATGAAATATTAGGAGCATAATGCCATACATCTTGATAGAAGTTATGTAGCACTCCTTCAGAGATAAAGCTGCCTGGAACAAGATATGTAATTTTATATGTTCCAATACTTTCTCTTTCTATCCCGTCGATAGCAGTTGCATCAATTCTAAGTCTACCACCATCGTCAGAAGCTAAAGCGTTATAATTAGCAGTAGCTAAGTCTCCGTTGATTGAATTAACTATATTCGTTATTGTATTCAATCCTGGATTAAGAGTAATAATAATTGGATCATCATAATTTACGCTAATTTTAATTGTATCATTTAATCCAGCAGTAATAGTAAATGGTCCTGTTTGAGACCCAATAACATAAGCGGGTTCTTGTCCCATACCATTATATGTTGTTATCGTAATACCAAGATCATCTGCAGCATTATTAGGTGGATTCTTTACTATTAGATTATGAGCAGCTCCATAGAAATTAGATCTAAGTCTAACTGTTCCTTCATACTTATCAGCGACTCCAAGAGTCCATTGACTATTAATCGTTCCAACTATGTCATCGACGCTAGAATTTGGAGATGGAGGGAGCGTAATGATCTCGGTAGATCCATCTACCTCTAAATTAAGCTGATCATTAACGCCCGTCATAATAACAAACGGTCCTTCATTTGTCCCTCTTGCTGTAGGTTGAAAGCCAAATCCAGTAGTTCTATATCCAGCAACACCACCCATAACAAAGATAACTCCGTATAATGGAGATGCAAATGTTACTTGAACTTGATCATTATTTAATACAGTAATTGTATCTGGAAATATAAAGTTGTAATTTTCATCATAGACAACTACTCTAGGATCGTCATCATTTAAGTTATGCGTTACTGTAACGTTAGATGATCCAGCAACAACTTGTTCATACTTAGATATTGTATACTGAGTTCTAGAACAAAACTCTTCTGTTCCATAGATCTTTACTGTTCCACTTTGTGGTATAGAAAAAGTAAGTCTAATAGTATTTTCATCTATTGAAATAATATTATCTGGCTTAATGACTTCTGGATTAACAGAATCGTCGTAGACAATAACGTTAGGATATCTGTCAGTTAAGTTATGAGTAATAAGAAAATCAGTCTCATTTACAAAGCTTTGTTCATATGCTAATACTCCAACAATAAGAACTGTTTCCGCCCCCGCTACCAATCCTAATTCATCATACGCGTCATTAACAATATCATAAATAATCATTTGACTACCATAGATAGTATCTTTCAATAATTCTGGGACTTCAGGATCATACGACCCTTTCCATATTTCAATTTTGTCTATGCCATAGGGATCATATAAGCTCCCATTATTATAGAAAGAACGCTTAAGGATTACATCGTTAAACACCCTAGCATTACTTCTTTCATATTCAGCCATATTTATTACTCCTCTTTATTATACTCCCTTTATCCTATTAGATAGAAACTTTAGAAATTCGCTCCAAGTATCTTCATACGGGTCGAAATCATAACTCATCACGTCACTTGCGTTTCCGCCCCATCTTTTATCTAGATACACTACTATTTTATCAAAAATATCATCGTCATCACCAGAGCCTTTACGTAGTTTACTAACAAGCGGTTTTAATATCTTTATATCTCTATCTGTAATTGAATCGCTCGCAATACTCTTAGCGTCTACAGTTTCCCACGGGTTGTAATCAAATTCTTTTACATATATTTCTTTTAATTTTTTAATACCTAACTTACGATTCGAAATATATAAAATATCAGTCCCGCTATCATCTTGCCCTGTCTCCGCGCTAACACTACCAACGTAAACACCGAATGACTTTAAAGCTTTAACAAGTTTTTCTACATTTTCATCTACTGTATCAACGTAAACTAACTTATATTGTGGACTTTTAGCTTCAAATAACTTATTTATCTCTTCAGTAAATTTCATTACTTCCCTCTAGCCTTCTTTATGTCGTCATTTTCTTTCTTGATCTGTTTCTCAGTTCTTCTTATAAACCAAATACGTTCTTCAGTAGACATTAGCTCTGTATCTTGAAATGAAAACTTTCCAAAATACTTAAGTATAAACTGCTGTTCTAAGAGATTATTGAACTCTCTATTTATCTCTTCTACTGGGAGAGTAGCGAAAGAAGCCCTCAGATAGAGGGACCTCGCTTTCTATATCTACACCACAACTCGGACATGATTCTGTAATTGTTGTGTTGATACCACAAGTATTTTCTTCCATATCTTGTCTTAATGCCGCACTATCTCCAGCCATCATTGATTCTATAAAAGATCGAATTTGAACTCTATCTGTAATATCATCAACTGAAATAACTTGTAACAAATATCTTTCTGTTAATGAGTTGTCAATCTGATCTGCTCCGTAGTTGTTAAGCCTTCTTTGTCTTTCTTTTAGGACAGCGATCTCATCCTTACCTCTAGCCAATCTGTATTCGACTGTATGACCAGAAATAGGAAGCTTAAAGGAAATAGGTTCTTCAAATCCATCATCAAGATAGATCGTTCCTAGTTCGTTTAAATCTATATTTGAATTGATGTTTGTATCACAATTAGGACACTTAAGTTTGAACTCATAGTAAGCTCCATACGATATACATCTTAAGTGATACAGTAGAAAGCTTCTATCTCCACTCAATAGTTCATGGGTATCAATGTCATCTTTCTCAATACAATTCTTTAGTATCATATCAATAGACTTACCCTGTTTAGCAAGTCTAGCAGTGGCCATAATTTTTTCTTCCTTAACAGTCATAGGCCTTACTGAAATTCTACCTTCTTCATCTACCCATCCTTCTGGATAAAGTAAGCCTCTGCTTGGTAGTTGAACTAATTCAAAAGCTGGCCCTGTGAAAAAGGGTTCAGCTTTTTTAGTTTCTGTTACAGCTTTTTTCTTACCTGTCATTTTAATCTCCTTGTGTTATTTTTACACCGTTAAAGCTACCAGGTAGCGACTAGCACTACCTGGCAATAATTTTTCATTAAGCATCGTTGTCAATAAGAGCTTTATCAATTCTCATTGTTACAGCAACTTGAAGAGTTTCTGAATTACCATAATCAAGACCTGTTGGACTATAATTAATAGACTCAGGGAAGCATCCAATAAGCTTCCAAGAAAGACTATTCTCTCCAACGCCATCCATCATAGTAAGAACACAATCTCTTTTATATCCTGCTGCGCCACCACCTTCAGCGGGTAACATAGCATTTGTTGTTGGATCATATACTAGATTCCCCCACGCTTCAACAAGTTCAGAAGCCCAAGGGCCACCTTCAGATGGCTGAGCATCATACATCGTAAATTCAATAGCTTCATATTCTGGCTTACCAGCAAGATAGAACCTATCATTGAAGTGATGAACTTGAACTCCAGTAGTTGTTACTTTTGGTCTAGAACATGTTAGTAATACTAGCTTAAGATCTTTGAAGTTATCTTCTCCTCCACCAATCGTAAGCTCCCATCTAAATTGTCTTAATGGTTCAAATTTGTAACCCTTCTCTTCTGGTTTAAACCCTTTGTATTCAGCTGGCATTTTTTAATCCTCCTGTGATTTGTTTTTTATCTAAAATTATATGTTAATAGGTGTAAATAGCTATTACACCTTGATCATATATATTTATTAAACTAATAACTAATTTGAACGCAAAAAAAAGCTATCACCTTTTATAGCATGATAGCTTTTATGTATTATTTTTATTTAATTTAGATATTTATATTGATTAAATGTCTGCCTTTTTAATTAGTTTGTAAAGCTCTCCATCTAGAAGAGTATTCGTTACTTTTAACACTTCTTTGATCTGAGCGATATTCATTTCTTTCTTGCCACCTTCATCTACTGAGACTTCTTTTGCAAAGTCATTAATCTTCATTCTTCTCTCCTTTTTTCTTAGGTTTCTTGCTTTTGATTCCAGTTCCATCACAATACGGACAAAGCTCATCATTTACTCTTGTAGTCTTGATACCTGTTCCTTCACAGTAGATACAACCTTCTTGATCTTCTACCATAATTCGTCCTTTTCCTTTACAGTAAATGCATTTTTCGTCCATTATATCACCCAACTATATTAATATCAAATATCGATATTTGTTAAATTTTTAATTATCTCTCGCAGCAATTTGATTGATAACGATGTTCTCGAGTGTTTGCTGCCTCATGTCTTGACGTTGCTGAACCTCGCTCTGGACTGCAATGTATTGTGCAACAGTGTTAGAGAGAGTATCAATACCACCTTCGTTCTCTTCTATCTTAACTTCAACATTTTCTACTTTTTTAGGAAGTTCGATATACCCTCCCATATAAGCTATGACGCCCAAAACTACTATTAAAAACCCAATCCAAAATTTTATATCTTTAAAGAGATTCACGATTCCTCCTTGTATATTTGGTGGAGCTGGTGAGAATTGCACTCACGTCCTGAAAGTCTAAATTAAGACTTCTACAAGCTTAGACTCAAGAGTCTCATTACTAGCCTGGTTTCCTCTAATGAGTCGTTTGTCACCGGCAGGGTATAAGATGTTTTTGTTTACTGGTATAACATCAACCTTTAATTTCCAGACCTTACGCTTCTTTGAGGTCTTATATCGGGGTAAGGCTCCTCAATAGACCTTTGCTAAGCTGCTAGAGCTAGCGGTTGAAACTTTGCGTTTATACGCTGCATACATTTATTTAAGTGTGCCAAGTATACATCACACTGCTTGCTTCTCTTAACTATCAAAAATCAGTCGAACCTATTCAGCCCCAATATATTTATTAGCTATATAACTTTTTTATGTCCTCTAAATCCACACCCTATTCTGCTGTTGTGAATAAAATATCCGTCTTTTTCCCAAGATGGTCTATGACAACAAGGACATTCTCCTACTTTAGCACCACACTTACAAAAGTCTTCCGTAATTTCAAAGATAAACCATCTCTTGCCTTCTTTTATCTCCAATAATTCATTACAGTGTGGACAAACGTGACCTTCATAGATCCATTCTTTCTTATCTTTTTTCTTTTTTCTTTTTGCTCTACGCTTTTGAGGTTCATCTTTGATTTCTGGAATGTTTGTGTGCTTCTTTGTATACGGTCTAGGATGACCCCAGTTGCCTCCAGCTGCTTTCTTGTCCTTATTATTTGCTTTCTCTCTTGAAAATTCCATAATAAATCCTTTTATTGTGGACAATCTGGGATTCGAACCCAGCTGTAATCCTCCGTGCAAGGGAGGCGACCACCCCAAGCAGTCCCATCGCCCTTATTCGTCCCAACCTTCTTCTTGTTCATACCATAGATCAAAGTCGCCATTTATCTTGACGAAATGGCCTCGTTCTCTACTATCTTTGACGTATCCTGTAAATTGATATGAATATTCTCCACTCTCTACGATTTTGTCTTCTGTTTGAGTCCATCCAGTCATATCCCAGGGAACTTGTTCTGTTGTAACACACCCTGAAAGTAAAAGAAATACACAAATAAAAGTAATACAAATAACTATAAGTATTTTAATATTCATCTTTGACTCGTTTCTGAAGTTCTTTCATTTTATCTTTCAATACTCCTTGAAGCATTCTTATTTGAGCTCTTAGATCTTTAAGAGACCAATCTCGATATTGGCGTCCGCATCTACAAGGAGTATCCCAACATTTTTCACAATCAAACATACTCATAGTATTCTCCTATTTCCAGAATATTACAGCGCCACATTTCTTACATTGTTCCCACAAAGATGGCCAAGATCCTTTTTCTTCCCAGTTGTGTTTTTTACTATCTTTACACTTAGAATCTTTTATTTTACAAGCTTTATCTGCAGAAGCTCCTGAGCTATAACCATCAGACATTTTATCTCCTTAAAAATGGTGGGCACTGCTGGATTTGAACCAACGACCTACTCCTTGTAAGGGAGGTATTCTATACCACTGAACTAAGCGCCCTCATTTAATATCAATTTATTTAGTCTTGCTCTTTCTCTAACAGCACCTTTTCCAGCACCTAACTTTTTATCTAACTTTTCAATTTGTTCTTCTGGAGAAAGTTTTCTTCTAGCTTCATTTCTTAATTTAGCCATTTCGCTTCTTTTTGCTGCAGATTTTTTCACAAATGTCTCCTAAGTTGTATTATGATAACGTCGACGAGTCTTTGATTTTTATAAGAACTAGGGAGCGGCGGTGTTGCCGCCCCCTAGCCCTATTTGGTTATTTTTTCTACCACGAAGAATAACCTTTCATGTAGTATCATAAATTCAAATTATGATAAACTGTAGCGCATGTTCTAATGTTAACCACTCATTTTAGTTTGAAAGGCTTGCTCTACCACTGAGCTACCCGGACATATTTTTATGGGGTCCGGGGAGAGGATCGAACTCCCGACCTACCTTGAAGCACTCGTCTTACATCTTATTGTATGAGTGCAGAGTGGTAACACGTTATTGACATGCTACGGTTGTTTAAGTTTGTGGTGCGATAATTTTAACTTTAATTTGAGTTTTATTGCGCATCCCTAAATTCCAGCATTGAGTCTGTATTTTTGAGATGCGCATCAAGTTAAGTTTGCACCATTTATTAAACACTATCCATGAATATAATCAAAGAACTTTGCTGCGATTTCTTCCGTTTTGACTTCTTGTTCATTAGCTCTCATTCTTGCTTTCTTAACTTCTCTAAGAAGAGCATCAATTCGACCAAGAAGTTTTGACTTTTCTGAAGGCGTTAGACAACCACTCCAATACTTTGTGACCCATTTACCAACAACTTTATCTCTGCTAATCTTTTCAGTTTGAGCAGGGAACTTATCAGTTGCTTGATAAAGGACTAACGGTTCAATAACTTTTTCAGTCTTGAACGTTTCAATCTCTGTTGATACATAAGTATTATCGTTTGCTGTATCTTTATTCCAATTTCTACCTGGCTCAACTGTTGGTATAATTGAATAAAGACTTCTTAATTCACTTAGTTGCGACTCCATCGTTAAAAGAAATGTTGCTGGAACACCTTCCAAAAGAGTCTTACCATCAATTACAAGATCAGCTTTAGCTTCAGTGTTCGCAACTTCTTTTTGATAGATCGCATTGATAGCTCTGATAACATGCTCTTTTACATAATCAAGCTTATCAATGACTGTTGAATCCATTTGCTTTTCTTCTGGTGCGTATTCGAGCGTGCCTTCTACTAGTTTTTCATAGTGACGATATTGGCCAAGAAAGTGCCCTCTTTTATCAGTAAAGGTTTTCTTTGCTTCATTGATCACTTTTGCCGAAGTAGCTTTTAAGCCACTTTCGACGGCTAGAACCTCATGCAATTTTCCCATTTTCTTCTCCTTTTTTTAGTTTGAGTTTTATTTTTTTATTATATAAATGTCTACTCAAAAGTAAACAGTTATTTTGGTCAGGATGGGAGGATTTGAACCTCCGACGTCTCGGGTCCAGACCGAGTGACCTAAGCCAAGCTAGCCCACATCCTGATATCTTTTTGGAACATTTCTTTCCGCTACATCTTCAAAGAACCTGTTCTCTAATGAATTTAAGTAATCTATATACTTATTAGTTTCTTTAATAGCTTTATTAAATAGTATTTTTGACTTTCTACAGATCTCTCTACACTCTTCTTCAGTAGAACCTACAAAAGTCATATAATCATCTGTATTAGTCTCATCTAAATATTCACGATATTGTAAGTTGGAGCGCAGGGCTGGATTCGAACCAGCGACAATCCCGGGGTTGCAATCCGGTGCCTTAAACCACTTAGCTACCCGCGCTAATATATTTTTCAATTTAGATCCTTTCTAACTCTTAAGAATGTTGGAAATCTAAGACTCTTATCCTTAGTAGCCTCTTGAGCTTTTACTTCTATAATTAATCCGACCATCTTATCTTTATCTTTCCAGAACTTTTCTCTTTGTTCATCTGTATATCCGCCACCGACTCTTACTTCAACTCCGTTATAATCACAATAGAAAGCTCCAAGTCGTTTACTATTCTTACCTTTACCAATTGCTGCATATTTAATAATAACATCAACTGTAATAAATTCTTTCCATTTAATCCAGTCTTTTCTTTCTCCAAATGGATACTTTGATGCTAACCTCTTTAATACTGCTCCCTCGTATCCTTGCTTTTTAAATCCATCAAATATCTTTTGAGCATCTAAGAAGTTTTTTGAACAATTATAATGTTCTACAAATTGAACATGATCAGTTAATAAACTAGTGATCCTAGCTCTTCTTACTGAAATTGGCTTTGTTTCTTTTGACCTCCATTCATCAATAAGTAAAGCATCAAAACAATGAAAATGAAGAGTATCAATCTTTGCATGAGGCTCGTCTTCAGTCATTACTATACTTGCAGTTTCGTTCCAATCATCAGCAATTATTTCACCGTCAAGAACACAATTATCGTATCCATTATCTAATATTTCTCTTTCTATAATCTGAGTATTAAATAATGGCTTGTTATTTCTTGACATGAATTTACAAATACCATTCTCTATAAATATTAAACAACGAAATCCATCTAACTTTGGTTCAATAGTAAAATCGCCTTCAGGTAACACAGCTGTTTCACCTCGTATATATTCAAACGTATCACACAACCCTATATCAAACGTTGGTATAAGCTTATTAAAAATTTTATTAATCGTTTTAATACCAAACCCAGCTTTGAGATCTTTCTTAAACATTCTTATTAACCATTTACGAGCTATCTCGTTTTCACAAAGAGTTAGATCCCTAACAGAATCTCTTGCAGCGTGTCCCGTAATCTTCTTACTAGTTAAATCATCTCTTAAATCTAGTAATTCATACATAGTAGGTATACTTTCATTATATAAGCTACCATCGTCCCACTCGACAACTCCATAGACTAAATATGGATTATAAACTGTTTCTAAGACAAACTTGAGCGTTTCTTTATCTTTGAACTCAGATAAAAGAAGCTCTTTTTCAGTTCTCTTACTCGTTGACTCAATTCTTTCAAGAAGATTGATCACATTTTCCATTTTTTGCCTCCGTTACGTTAGATAATAATCAATATCAGCCGCATTTTTTCTTTTAGCATACCAAGGGACTCTAACTCTACCTCTTCTATGTATTATATTGTGACATCTTTTACACACCCACATGAGATCGTCGTAGGGTTCATCGAAGATGTGCTCATATGATTCGTGATGTAAGATGGAACCAGTTTTTTCTCCGCATTCCATACATATACTGTCACAAAATTCTTGTATAGTATTCCGCTTTTCTTCCCATTCGACTGAACGTAAATAATATCCATAATCTTCTGCTGTTATTAACATAAGTCATCCTTGACGTCTTGGCGGAAGGAGTAGGATTTGAACCTACAAGGCTTTTACGCCGGGAACTTAGCAAGCTCCTGCCTTACCAATTAGACTATCCTTCCATTAGTTTTCAAATTTAGGGCATTCCCATATAGGAGTAACAATATTGTGATCAGTGCAGTTATCAAAAGTTCTTGTTGCAATAACACAATTTTCTTCTCTGTTATCTGGATGGAAATGTTTACATCCTTGCCAGCATAGACAATATTCTCTGTGCTTTCCCATTAAGTCTTCTCTTACAGCGACTTGTTTTCCATGATGCTCGTATCGAACAAATTGTGATTTGTATTTTAGTGCCATTTTTAGCTCCTTGCGTATTTTTCTGCTCCCTTAAAATGAGTTTCTTTTCTTACTTCGAATCCAACATCAAATCCTAATCTAAATACGATCATCGTATAGACTATAAACAAACAACTTAATCCCAAAATTAACATTACTGTTCCTGCCATTTTCAGCTCCTTTGTCTGGAAGAGGGGGCAGGATTTGAACCCGCGGAGCCTTTCGACCCTCCTGCTTTCAAGGCAGGTGCACTAAGCCGGACTATGCGACCCCTCCGTATTTTCTGGTCTTACTTCTTGAATGACGATATATTCATCTTTACTATGATTGCTTTCTTCAGTTAAAATACTCTCTTTTGTTGGGAATAACTCTAATCTTAATTGTTGATAATGTTCAGCGAACATAGAACTATGCTTTATCACTCCTGTTGCAAAACAAAGTAATAACTCTTTTTCCTTTTCTTCATATTCACCATACAGATCTATCAAAGAACTAACTTTTTCAACTAATAATACTATTTTGTTTTTGTTAATATATTCTTCTAATTTTACTTCATTAATCTCGTCAATCGTCATAGAAGAAATACATTCACAAAATTGCTCTATTGATTTTAATAATCTTATTCTTTTCTTTCTTACGTTTGGTAAATTACATTTGTAACTTGGTATCGCGTGAGTATCTACAATTGCATTATAGAATGCATCAAAGATCTCGAACTTATTAAAGTCATATTTGCTGAAATCAATATCCCTATTGCACTCTTTGATACTTCTTGGTATAAAATCTATGTTGTTGTTAATGTTCTTCCATAGAAATTTATACTCTTTAATCAAATCTTCTTTCTTCATATAGTAACTCCTGTCCTATATATTTATTAGGACTCGTTGACCGATTTGATGTAATAATAGCCATCTCTCAACAGGGTTACGAAGCTTAATTCGCATACTTTTCTAGTATCAAATGGCTTAGTGATATAATGCCATCCATTTGGTGACTTTATTTTATCTAGAACTTCTGCGTTAGCTTCTTTTAGCTCAACAGATAGCGCTTCTAAACACGAAATATTTTCAGTATCTACATCTAACATGAACTTCTTATCTCCATAGATGCTCTTTCTTTGCATCAATGCAGTTCTCCAAGTGCTATCTACATGAGATGCATGTTCGGGGTGATCAATAAGATCATGAAGTAGAACTCTCAACGCTTTCTTAACGCATCTTGGATTAACTGTCTTATGTATGCGCCAGTTCCCTCCAAGAACTCTTAGTTTTGCTTCTAAGACTTCAAGCTCGTCTCCTAAACCTTTATCGATAGATCGCATACACGATCCATCTCCACCCTTCGAGACTCTCTTAAAAGCTAAATATACGTGAACAAAATCACTGTGAAATCTTTTTTCTCTGTTAGACACGTTTACCTCTTTTAGTTGGCCCCCTGTGGGAGAATCGAACTCCCGTTCCAGCATCGACAGTGCTGTGTCCTAGTCCACTAGACGAACAGGGGATTATAGTAATGTCAAATGTCCAGTTATCGCATCTATTTTTTCAGCTTCATCTGGTCCTAGAGCAACACAAGTTGTTGTTTTTACTCCATCGAATTCTGTCTTACCACAATCCTCTATAACAGCATGTGGTATACCAGCTTCATAAGCATCAATACATATACACTTTAGCGTTTCTAAGTCTTCACAACCTACAACTACTTTTGTGAATATCCCTTCAAACCACTCCTTCATTTTTGGAGTAAGACAAACGCTATATTCATAAACACAACCTTCGTTTAAGATATTATAATGTTTTTGTCTAAACGACATTCTTTCAAAAATTACTTTCATGCTTGCGTGAGCAACTTGAGCTGCAAGCTTGCCCTTTCTAATATTGAGATCTTTTCTAACTACTATAACTTGTTTGATCATGTCTGTAACACCATTTGTAATACAAAGTTTATAATAAAATACCAAATAACAATACGCGATAAAGTAAGTCCAGACCAGACAAAAAATCTTTTCCATCCATACACTTTTTCGTCATTCATACTTTTCTCCTTTTTGGTAGAGGTGGTAGGATTCGAACCTACGAAGGACTTACGCCCGCGAGAATCAAAATCTCGTGCCCTCGGCCTCTAGGCGACACCTCATCACATATTAATATCTTTCAAAAGTCTTGATATAGCGTTTGGATGTTTCTCAATATAATCTGAAAGTCTACTCATAGCTTTTTCGTGTTCAACTTGTTCTTCGGATAATTGAATTCCAAAATACTTTTTGAAACTTATACACCCATCAAAACAAGGTTGTTGAGATCCACACCCAAAACAAAATTCTTTTTTAGTCTTCTTTTTTGTCATCAGCTAATACCATTTCTTTATTACATACTTCGCAAGTTCTTGTTTTAAAACATGACATAACTTCGTTACCACATTCGCACGTATACTTTTTAGGCTTACTAAAAAATATATCTGCAGCAGCTTTACTATCAATAGCGTAAAGCCCTCTTGTCTTAGCATTTCTCGTTCCGCTCACTTTGCCCACCTTGTTAATATTTCTTGATCTATCTCCAATTTTCTCTACATCATACAGCTGTTCTGGCATGTTGCTGTTCTGTTTCATTATTGGCTTTACTGGTTGTTCTTGGCTCATCTTCTTCCTTCCATATACCATTGTATTTGTAGAATCTACATTCTTTACTTGAACAAAATCTATAAGTATTCAAGTGGCATTTACTTTTAAAATTCTTACAATGTAACATAATGTCATCTCTATATGTATTAGTAACTTCATTAAATAAAGTTAATAACTTTTACGCCTGGAAGGGATCGAACCTTCAACCTCGGGATTAGAAATCCCGTGCTCTAATCCTATTGAGCTACAGGCGTTTATTTAAATACTTGACTAATAATATTATCAAAATTCTTTCTCTTGTGAACATAAGTGCACTTAGAACAATCTTTAATAGGTTCGCTAATCATGTATATTGGAGTTCCGGGACACTTATCACTATAATAAAAGGGACAAAAACAAAACATACAATTGATCTCTTTCATATCGTGACAAGGATAAAAATCACACATTTTATTTTCAAAGAAATTATATCGCATAACAAACCTTTTTAAATGTGCCTACTAGGACTCGAACCTAGAATCTCTTGATTCGTAGTCAAGTATGTTCTCCTGTTACACTATAGGCACTCAATAATGGGTCTTGAGGGATTCGAACCCAACGCCCTGGCAATTATGAGTCGCCTGCTCTACCCTAGTGAGCTAAAGACCCTAAAGTTTATTTATTTTTTCAAATGACGAATCAGTTAGTTCAGAGATCATAATTCTCATCTCTTTATCTTTAAAAAATTTACTTAATAAAGAAGGTTTCTTTATAATGACGTGTAATTTTCTTGAAAGATCATCAGCTGTAAATTCGTTGATAAGATCTCTTTTAAGTAATTCTTCTAAAATTAAATCTTTAACTTTGTTAGAATGACTTTCTAATTGTTCGACGTCCATCGTCCATGTGTTAATTGCCATGTCCAGTCTCCATCATGTATAAAAGGTTCTTTCTAATCTTTCTTACCTGTTGTTCTTTACCAAACAAATGAAAATCTCTAAGATTGTGCATCATATCTGCTGTTTTAACTAGTCTAGCAATCTTATTTTTATTACATCTTTTAATGTATTTTTCATAACTCTCATTTTCTCTATGCGTTATGGCTTCAACTGCTTCAATAATATATTCCTGAAATCCAAAATCTCGTAATAAATCGTATGTAACGTCTGTATCTTCAACGATATCATGTAACAAACCTACTATCTGATACTCTATGTCGTAATCTCTTAATGACTCTGCAACCGCTATGGGGTGAATGCAATAGGGCTCTCCACCAAACCTTCTTGGGACTCCACCATGAGCTTCAACACATAACATAAGAGCTCTTTCATATAGTCCCGGTTCGTTATAGTTCATTTTAGCTCCTAGTCCATTTGAAAGAGTTTATAAATTGCATACAAAAACCAAACAAAACCCGTCTGAAATTCAAATCTTCTTCTTGTAATCATAGAGTGTATTATTTCAAGCGATGTTACAATACCCATTATTTCATAAAATCTCATGTATCACTCCATTTTTCTTCTTAACCCAATTAGTAATAAATGAAATATTTTTACCAATCATCCATTTCCCTATCGGAGCTGCATCAACAACGATATCATTTTCAACATCTATTCCAAAACAAGCATACGTAATATCTATTCTGAATATTTTCATTTAATTATCACAAAGTATAGCATTATTAAAAAAGTCCCTACATACGCTATTAAAAACATATTAATCAATTTCGAATATGCTTTATCTAAAGAATCTTTCCATTCTATAAATTCAGTTACAGTCAAAGTCTTATCAGAAATCTTATTTGTGATTTGTTTAATGTTTAACATATTGACTCCTTTAATGGTTGGCTCGGCAAGAGTTGAACTTACGTCTAACGGTTATCGACCGTTTGCTCTACCATTGAGCTACGAGCCAATTTTTCTTCTTTTGTCCATTTCACATAATTACGAGTATTGATAATAATTGCTGGAGCAACAACTAATAATAATCCATATAACTTTGTATGAATAGAAACATATATCCAAATACTACAACCGACGATATTACATATAAATCCTATTTTATTTTTACCTCCTATAAACCAACTACCAGAAAGCTCTAATATTCCTGCGATCCAATCCATTTTTAACTCCTAATAATACCGAGGGAGGGACTTGAACCCCCACGCCTTGCAGCATATGATTCTAAGTCATACGTGTCTGCCAATTCCACCACCCCGGCTTAATTTAAAAACAAATATTTTTTTATGTCAAAATCTTTGAATAAAGTAACAAAATACTCTTCTATATCGTTAGATGAAGCTTCTTCTTGAATAATTCTATACAAATTTCTATCGCCGACCATCATTCGATTGCATAATTCTCTTATCTTTCTACTAACGAATGTTCCCGAACTCGTATTTTGTAACATGCTATTAAGAATTAGCAACGTTTTATGAACTAGAGCTTGTTGTATAGACATATCCCTATCGTGTTGTTCATAATCGTGATAAAAGATTATATCATTCGTATTGATCAAATTAAACATCTCTCTAAAGTCATCTACATAATCGTCCCAGTATCTATTAACCTTAGTCGAAAGATATCGAGCTTTTTCTGGATTAATAAGAGCAATAGATCTCTCATGATTAGCAGTCATAGACGGTTTAAACAAAATATGCATTGATTTAATATTCAAATGTTCTATTTGTTCGAACCTTTTATCATTAAAAATGATTTTCTTTATTGACACTTGTTCTATGATAACTTTATTTTTCAAAAAGCGTTTAAACTTGATCAACCAATCAACAGTCTGATCTATTGGAACACAAAGAAAGATAATATTAGACTTTTTTACTCGATCTATTTGCTCCTTGTATGTTTCGTTCACATCAATACAGTATATGTTCGTAGCCTTCGGGAATACCTTTAGTAGTCCTTGCAGTATGAACGAACCAATTTCTCCTTTGTATCCTACAACTAATGGAGATAGACTTTTATCCATCGCTCTGAGTCTCCTCTTCAATTAATGGAACTACGTTATCTATAGAAATATCTAAAGTAGTAGAAGTATCGTGATTTATTCTAGCTACGGGTTTTATTTCTACGTTATCGTTATCAAAGATCAATACTATGCCATTCGTCTTGTTGTAAATTATCCTCATTTTTAACTCCTTTTTTATACAGGAGGGGAGATTTGAACTCCCACGGTATTGCTACCACAGGGGCTTAAACCCTGTGCGCCTGCCAGTTACGCCACTCCTGCTTATTTTTCAGTTCTCATTGCTCTTACGCTATCAGAAACATGTGCGTAAGCAACTTTAATCCCATCTTTTGTGTTATCATAGTTGCTACATGATTGAGCCATAAATCCGTATGACATACCTTCAGCGATAGCATCCATATTAGCTGCAAGAAATACAAACTCCCAGTTATATTTTTCTTGTTGATGTTCAACCATTTGTTTGATCGTATCCCTACTGTATTCTCTACTTGAGTTTTCTTGTCCATCAGTAATAATACAAAAGATAACTTTATCGGGACGTTGATCTTCACTTAGATCTTTTAGCTCGTCACCAACGTTTGTGATTGTAGTCCCGATAGCGTCAAGTAACGCCGTAGAACCTCTTGGTTGATATGTATCTTCATTTAAAAGAGCAACTTCTTTAATGTCAACATTACTATAAGGAACTTCATATTGATCGTCAAACAATACTAACGTAATATCAGCGTTACCTTCTACTTTTCTTTGATCTTCAATAAATGTATTGAAGCCACCTATAGCATCTTCTCTTATTTGAAACATGCTACCTGATCTGTCTGCAATAAATACAATCTTAGCTTTCATTTTTAGCTCCTTCGTGTTTTAACCAATACTTGTCACAATTTTCCATTGCTTGTATTATTCTTTTAGCTCCAACGGGATTTTGAGAATGAACGGCCCAAGGAAATCTTTTTATCTTATTATGATATGCTAATTCTTCTATAAAACTAGCAACATCGTAACCAGTCATTTTATTAAAAGGATTCAATCCAAAATAGTGCTTAAAGCTCAGATCGTGATCAAAAGATATAAATGAAATGTGTTTACCTTTTTTAATATAATTTACTAGATCCTTCCCGCTTTTGAACCAAATATCAAAATGATCTGGCTTTTTTCTTACATCATCTAACCATATCCACATTACTCTCTCCCTTTGACATCGGGATACAAGGTAGAAACTTTGTCACTCATATAAAATTCTTTCGTTTCTATATTCATAATAGAAAGATATCCTGACCAGCCCGCGCCTTGATCAAGCAACCACACGTTACAAGCTTTAACGGGCTTAGATCCATCTAATCCAACTTGTTCGCACTTACGTCCCAATGTTTCAGTCGTCGTATGACCAATAAATATCTCATCATAAAATGGGAAATCTTTAGGCTTTGTATTACTTTTTCTAGCTATTACTTCATTTTGTAAAGCTCTTGCCATAAGATCTCTATTCCACATCATTTCATTTCTAGAAGTATTCTCGATACCTCTAAAAAAGTCAAACCCTCCGTGAACGAACAAGCATTTCTTTCCGTTGATCTCATCTTCTAAAAACAAATATGCATTTCTAAGATAATCGATATGAGATTGAGGTATACCTTCGGGCTTTACATAATCACCATGAAAAAATTCACTAACTTCTGGCATATACGACTTGATCGTATATATACCACCTTGTTGAGTCCAGATTCGAGGAGCATTTCCAGTTTCCATCCAGTCCAATGTCCATTCATCATGATTGCCAATTATATAAGTTGCTTCGATTTCTAGCAACAAATCAATACATCGTTTGGTTTCATGCCATCCATCGCAAACATCGCCCAGAACGATAAGCTCATCGACTCCCTTATTGAATTCTGATCGGTTCAGACATTGAACAATTGCCTCATAAGCGCCATGAGGATCTGCCATTACAAAAGTCTTTTTCATAATCCATTATACCCTTTTCATATCAAAAGTAAAACACTTTTTTATAAGTTTTCGCTACCAAATTGATTAATTAAGTGATCATCCATTACTTTACATAACCCCATACACAGCAACGCGTTACCTTTATACATAGATTTTACTAAAGGTTCTGCATTACCACCTTCAAATCTTTCATACGCAAAAATTGCATTTTCAGTTCTATTCGCTATTTCTTCAAACAGAGCTTCTATAGGTAATAATGATAAATCGCTATTCATTTCGTATTCCTCCCATTATAAGTATAAATAACAATTACGTAGAAAGTTAAAAAAAGCCCCATAAAAACTAATCTATGGGGCTTTTTAAATGAAATATTATATTAATTATCTACTAAAGTATGTCCTCCGTTACTTCAGCGCCCTGTGCTAGGATTATGAAGTCCAACACAATAATTTCAGCTGATTTAGTAGGTTTAATATAAATCTTAGCCCATAATTCGTTTCTATCTACTCTAGCCGCTGTGTTTGTAGTTTCATCACAAACAACACGATATTCGCGAATACCACGTCTAGCCCTGACATCTTCGAGTAATGGATCAAATGTTCTTTGAACCAACTTCCAAGTAATTGGATCATTGGGTTCGAAGACGAAATACTTAGAGAATCTTGCTGCAACTTTTCTCAAGTATAACATAAGTCTTCTTACATTAACTCTATCCAATGCCGATGGTTTTCTTTGGAGTGTTCTTTGACCCCAAATAGTAATACCATCTTGAACAAAATTAACAATCGGGTTAACTGCATTACCATCTCCATACATAATATCTCTAGCACCTAAGTTAGGAGATATTTCTACATTGAGAGCAGTAAGTAATCTTCCTCTATTTAGACCAGCAGGAGCAAACCAAGGGTCTGTTACCTGATCAGTCAATGCGTATTGAGCAAGAACTGCTCCACAAGGTGGAACATAAAGCTTAATAGCATTATCAGAGTCATAAATTTCAAGCCATGACCAATAAAGAGCACCATAACTCGAGTTAAGAGCTTGAGTATTACCGAGTCCCTGTCCATTATGCCATGCAACAACTTCTTGCACATTAAGACCAAATGGAGGATCTATAACACACATACAATCTGCTCTAGATTCACATAGTTGTAAAAGAGCTCCCATAACTGGAGTAGAACTTTGACCAGGAATAGCAAGCAAGTTGACGTTGATTTGTTCTGCATCTGCAAAAGTCTGAAGACCAGTTGGACCATTTGTCAATGGATTAAGAGCGACACCAATATAATCAGCATCAGCAACTCCAACAATACCATTTGCTCCACCAGTAAGATAACTACCTGAATCTGTTGGGTCGAAGTCTTTCAAGTCACCAGATATAGTTGTATCATCATCAACAGTAATGTATTCAGATCCACCGATACCTTGTTGAGGATTGATTATTTTTTCAATATATTGATCTTCATCAACATTAGCTAAACCTCTAAGAACTCTGTTAAATCTTTCAACTTGAACGCCATTATTAAAAACATTAATGTTAAAAGAACCATCGTCGTTATTAACAACACCTATTGATAGATCATTTCCCCAAGTTCCTTCTGAGTTAGCTGATACAGTCATAAGAGTAGCTGTTCCATCTACACCTGCAGCGCCAGTAGAAGTTCCACTTTGTGAACCAACTGTAATACCTAAAACTGTATAAGCATTATTAGCAATCGCTTGATATTCTACTTCAGAAGCAGAACCAGAAGTGTTACTAACAATCTGTAATGCACCAGAACCATCATCTTGTGCAACGCCACCAATTAATGTTAAATTAATTGTAGTAGCTAATTGAGCAGCTGTTTGAGTTCCAGCAGCTAATGTGATCTCTTGAGCATCATTACCATCAATCGCAACTAAGATCTTGTCATCAGCGCCAGTTACAATTGTGTAAGGTTCGTTATTAGTTGCAATAATATCTGCAACTGTTGTGTTAGTAAATGCAAACAATGCATCATCTGCATTAGCTATTTCAACTTGTGAACTAGCGCCATTTGAATTAGAATTAATCTTAATAGTATCGCCAACGCCTACTTCAGCGTAACCGCCTACTATTTGTAAATTAATTTCATTAACTAAATCGGCTGCTGGAAGAGCAACTCCTTCTGTTAACGTGATAGTTTGAGTTGCTCCACCATCTATAATAACTTTAATAACATTGTTATCAGAAGTTACAGTATACGGTTGTGCAACTGACGAGATCATAGAAGATCCAGTTCCGTCAATTAAATCTAATTCTGCTTTTGCAAGAGCATCACTACCCGTAGTAGCTCCAACTCTTACAACATAAAGCTTGTTACCTTTTTCCAAGAACTGCAATGCAGCATACGCAAGATATGATGTTGGTGTAGGCGTGCTAAATGTGTCCACAAATTGTTGTGGTGATGTTATTAGCGTAGGCACATTAACTGGGCCTTTCTTAGCTGTTCCAATCATACCTGTAATTGACGTGCTAGCAGCTGCTGGATATAGGCTTAAATCTGTTTCTCGTGTGTAAACACCAGGACTGACATACGTAGCCATAAGAATATACCTCCTTGTATATTTTAGAATTCATTAAACGTTAATTATATCATCGACAGCTTTAACAACGACACGTCCAAGTCTTTCTAAATTTTTCTCATGGCCGCTTAGCTTTGTTCTGTCAACGACGATACTTTGCTTTGGAAGAAGTTGTTTTGTTTCGTTATCTTTTCTCCCTTTTACAAGCAAAGGAATCGTTTGCATTGTTTTGTTCGTAATTTGAACTTTTGACATGCTTATCTCCTTTGTATTAAATTAAATTAGTATATTTTTCTCATTTTTTAGTTGGAGTATAGGCCATCCCTACGTTCCTCTTCACCTAGCGGCTACTTCTAACTGTTAATAGTCTAAACATAACTTTCTTATTTGAGTTATATTTTAATGATAGTATACTTAACATATTGTTAACAACAATAGAACCAAAGTTTCTATTATACTTCTCTTTCAATTTACTTTTTATAGACTTGATTGTAAATTCTTTATCAGAAAGTAGAAGCTTTTCAATGACTTCTATCCATTCTTGATTAATCATAGTCTACCGTTTCTTCATTTAAGACTTCTTCAGTTTCTGCATCATACTCAACTGACTTCTTTATCCACGGATCAAGTCCGATTTGACCTTCTTTAATAACCATTTCGCCCATAACAACTACTTGAGTCTTTACAGTATCAACTTCTACTTTGTCAACTTTAAGCCAGCCTTCCATCGCGCATCTGATGTCCCATCTAACTAACTGTTCTGCTCCATCTTTGCTTTCAAGATCACTTACATCAGTAATGCTATTTAGCTTCATTGGGATATCTTGATTGTCCACCCTAAAGTATTTATTAGGCCCAAATTCGGATAAGAATTGCTGCCACAAGTAATTCATATCTGCTTTATACTTTGTCCATAAACTGAATGAATATGTTAGTTCAAATGGACGATCTTTCTGATAACGAGTAGCCTTCATTTGATTACCACTCTCATACATCTTTTGTTTAGAATATCTCATATGAGTTGGTAATTCTCTAGGCCAATCAAAAGAGAAATCAGATAAATAAAAGCTGATAATTGGAATATTAGTTCTATTCTCTCTAAGATCAACTAGCTTTTCATCTAAGTTTTTTATCTTTTGTCCATCAGGTAAATGTGATGGAGCTCCCTTAAGTGCATTAGCTTTCATGGGATAAGCGTAAATGATCTCTACATCTAAATACTTGTCGTCTCTAGGTATCTGCAAGTTCAAGTCTTTTAGCCATTCTATAATAGCTTCAGAATACTTTCTAAAAGCTTGCTCATCTTGCTTGATCACATCAACTCCGTGACCCTCGTATGTTTTTATAAATTCATCGTATGAAATCATATTATCCCTCTAAAGACTGTTTCATCCCATCTTTATGTCTATCAGCAGATTGCGCTACAAACTTTGAAAATACTCCAAATTCGTCATGTGTTGATAACCATACTGAAGGATAGTTTCGTTTACCCTTCCTTGTTTCTCCAAACTCATATAAAAATGCTTTTTCGTAGTCGTTATCACTTTCTGGAGTAATCTTTATCTTTCTTTTACCGCCACCAACTGTTCTAGTTTCTAATTTTATTGAATAGGCATCTTTATGAAAATTCTTAATCTTTTGATTTAATCTTTGTGTTATAGTAACTCCAAGATTATCTGCAGAATTATTAAGAACTGTATTATTAAGCTTATCTTTCAAGTTTTCAAATAGCGCTTTAGCATTATTAAATACAGCCATCTTACTCACCATATAAAGGATCTGGTGTGTGATTTACTCCTCTATCCTCTATAGATTGTTTAGATGATCTACCAATCAAATGAGGTAAGTCACCAAGTCTCAGTTTGCAAAGAACATATTCAGTTATATAATCAAACTGGAAATTATTGTCGTTCTTAGCATACATACATTCAAAGATACGATTGTATGTATCTACAATAAGATCTCCAGGCTCAATTTCTCGCGGCAGTTTGGAATCTATTTCTTCTTTATTGAACATGATTAACATGTCTATCCCTGCCGCGTCAAGCCCCCATTTGTTAAGTTCAAAATCAACCGGGTTTGGCTGATAAAAACCTATAACATTTGTGTAAGGGCTCCCATATACTGGGTTCGTATCTTCTCCATAAAGAGGATCACCTATCTTTGAGTCAAGCAAATACACAGTTGAAGGAGCTGAAATTATTTCGTTTAGCTCTCTGTCATAATGACTAGCTAGTGAAGCATCTCTATTCTTATTTTCTTCATACATTCTAAATAGAGCTTCATCAACAACCTCTGGAGACTGAAAGTCAGGTATAGCGTCTTTATTTTGATCTACCATAATATTATCCTTTTAATCCAGAAAGTTTTTTAAAATCGTCAAATATATATTCATTCGACTCTTGAATTTGAACATATTGTTTCGGGACATAGACTGCAACATCATCTCCATCAAGAATACCCATAACATAAGTATTTTCTAATTCACCTTCTATTCTACCATATTTCCCGATATAATTATCCCAGTCTCTAGGACCATTAGCATGCATGATCAAACCAACTTTGCCTAAGTTGTCAGTCATCTTTTTTACTTTGTTGACTTCTTTAGCAGCTTGTTTAGCTTCAGGAGTAGCTAATTCGATATCGTCAGCGTGCTTCTTAGCAACTTCTTTTCTACCTTTTAGAGTGTAATATGTAATCTCATACATATTATTGTCTAATACATTATCGATAACTCCCTTTAAACCAACTTTCATAAACTGGTCTTTGTAGATGATTTCGTCACCCTTTTCAAGAGGCTCAGTATCTAAAACAGCTTCATCTTCACTGATCGATTCTCTAAGATTATTTATCTCTTCAGTAGCTCCATACTTCTTTTTTAACTCGTTGTATTTCGCTATAATTTCGTCTCTAGAAACTTCTCCCATTAACTTTCCGCCACTCGCTTTTATATTTTCTTTTGTCTCTTGATGAGCTTCACCAGCGAACCATCTTTCAAGTTCAGTATTTGTTGAGACGTAACTATCGATATGTTTATACGCGTATATATTTGCAGTATGATGTCCACCACTATAATATATTTCTAATGTCACGAAATACTTGCCATCTTTACTTTTAGATATTAAGCTTGTATCTACGTGACTTTCACTGATTGAATCTTCGTCGACTGATTTGTTCTTACGTTGACGAACTCGTCTCAATTTATCTAATGAAACCCACTTACCGTGACCAGAGTCTTGCATGTGTGGAGCTATAATGTAAGCTGTTCTATCTTCCCAGTCAATCTCTCTAATAACCATCACATCATTACCATAAAATACTCTATCGCTAATACTAAATTCGTATGACTCATTGACTGATTCGTCAACGCTAATATACTTATCTCCAACTTTTTTGAATTGCGACGGCATATTCTTAACCCATGAATCCATGAACTCTTCAACAAGCTTTGTCAGATCTTCTATAGTCATATCTGTGATACTCTGATCCATAAAAATTTCTGCGATCTGTCTAGCAGTAGGCTGATCTATATTTGAATAAGTCCAAATATCAGATATCGCATCGTCAATAGCATCGTCTGACATTGCTTCGATATATCTCTTAATAGGTTTTTTCAACGATTCATTTCTCTTTTGTTTCTCGATTTGATTAAAATACTTATGCGCTTGGTTTGCAGATGTGTTACTCGCATCATTACATCCAAAACACGTCTGTCTATTCTTATCAAAGTCCCATTTAGTTATATGCTTACCACATGTCTTACATTTATACTTGCCTGATAATTTCGCTTCATTAACTGACTCTAAAACTTCTATTTTATTCTTCCAGTTCTCTCCAAATGCTT
>Ga0307377_10001064_pt1 | contig 36091 bp, 33 predicted proteins | sample TR3MG_FD_202535 | JGI IMG/M metagenome (GOLD analysis project Ga0307377, IMG submission 202535) | Soil microbial communities from Risofladan, Vaasa, Finland - TR-3 | ecosystem: Environmental > Terrestrial > Soil > Coastal area > Acid sulfate soil | place: Finland: Risofladan, Vaasa | collected... | reverse complement strand
GATGTCCCACACCAGGGGCCCTCGCGGCCCCAGTTCGTCGGACATCCGAAATCCGCGATTGGTATGCGCCGAACTTGTTGCGCGGCAGCATATTCCAAGCTATCTCACAGCATGACTCAGTGGTGCAATGTCGCAGATCGACCCACTGCCACCACTGGCAAGAATGGAGCGGCCGTTCGCTGCGGACGCCGAGAATGCGGGAAGCGGCCGTTCCCAACCCAGAATTCATATTTCTTGCTTAGGCGGCAGCTACGCAGCGTCAGCATCCTGTTTAACATATCCGCAAGCGCAACGCAGGTAAGCGCAGGCGCAGCGCACTTCTTGACAAGCTATACCCAAAAAACCTAGCATTTGGATATCGTGATGCACGGTCGTTTCCGAGCGGATTGCGCGTCCAGTGGATTATAACGAGGGAATGCCCGTGAAGGCTCTTGTAACAGGCTTTGAACCGTACGGCGGGCGCGGAACCAATCCGGCGGCAGAAGTCTCCCGCGCGCTCGATGGCGCGGGTGTGGGTCCGCTGCAGGTGACGGGCGTTCGCCTGCCGGTGTGCCTGGACGAAGCCCCGAAGCGTCTCATCGGTTTGATTAACGATCTGGCGCCGGACATAACACTGTGCCTGGGCCTGTGGCCTGGTGAGTCAATGATCCGCCTCGAACGGATCGCGCTGAACCGCGCCGATTTCGAGATTCCAGACGAAACCGGTCGCCTAACGCAAGACGAACTCCTGGATCCGTCCGGCCCCGATGGATTGTGCGCAACAATCCCTTTGCACGACACGATTCAAGCATTGCGGCGCCAAGGCATACCGGCGCGCCTGTCGGGAACGGCGGGCACCTACCTTTGTAACGCAACCATGTATAGGATGCTCAATCACGCGCAGTCACATTGCCCAGGAATGCTCGCCGGCTTCATGCACCTGCCTTACCTCCCCTCTCAGGTTGCTAAGCTGCTCGAAGAAATCCGCAGTGCAAAAAGCCTCGAATTGCATCAGCGCGCAGACCTTGCAAGCATGGCGCAGGACACCATGCTTGAAGCCGTTCGAACCACGTTGATAGTGAGCGCATCAAAGGTGGCAAAGGCGTGAGCGCAACTCCCCAAGTCGAATTGATCGGTATCAATAAGAGTTTCGGTCCAACCGTCACGGCAGACAACTTCTCGCTGACCATCAACAAGGGTGAGTTCTTCACATTCCTAGGACCCTCAGGCTCCGGCAAATCTACCATTCTACGCATGGTGGCTGGACTGGAGGACCCTGATTCCGGGCATATTCTCTTTGGAGGGCGCGATCTCGTGGGCGTGCCCCCGTGGAGACGCAACCTGGGGATGATGTTCCAGCAGTACGCTATTTTTCCGCACATGACCGTCGCGGAAAACGTGGGCTATGGGCTTAAGGCACGCTCGATGCCCGCACCGGCACGACGTGCGCGCGTCCAGGAAATGCTCGAACTAATTGGCATGCCCGACAAGGGTGGAAAGAACGCAACGCTGCTTAGCGGCGGCGAACAGCAGCGTGTGGCCCTCGCGCGCGCACTAGCGCCATCACCGGAAATGCTGCTATTGGACGAGCCGCTTTCCGCACTGGACGAAAAGATCCGCCGTGAGATGCAACTCGAACTCAAGCACATCCAGCGGCGCACAGGAACCACATTTTGCTATGTGACACACGACCAAGAAGAAGCGCTAACAATGAGTGACCGGATCGCTGTGCTCAACGGCGGACGCTGCGTGCAGTGCGATGTACCGGAGGTTATCTTCACATGCCCGCGCACACGCTTCGTCGCGAAGTTCTTCCGCGGCTGCAACATTGTAGACGCCAAGTTCGAGAATGCGGGCTCGAAAGCTGCGGTACGTTTCGGTGGCACACTGCTTCCGCGTGCTGCCCCAGCGTCATTGGCGATCAGGGAAACCTTGGGCCTCGCCATCCGCTGCGAAGACCTACGGCTTGGTGAGCAAGCATCGAAGCTTCCGATGCAACTCTCGGCCACGCTCGAAGAACTTATCTACAAGGGCACAACCGTGGACCATTGCCTGCTCCTGGCAGACGGACAACGCATCGTCGCAACGTCCACGCGACGGGAAGTCGACGGACCTGGGCAGATCGTCCTTGTCGGACTGGATCCGTCGCGCGTTGTGTTCCTGGAAGACTAGGAATTCACTGAGGTAAGTGCCGCTTTTCCGTGTGGCAGTCGAAGAGACACATCAGATCCTCGTAAGTGTCGTATAGGACATCGATCCAAACCTCATGCTTCAGGCCCTCAAGTCGCTCTCACTAGGTCGTGGATTCGCAACGAATTGTTCTGAGCGATTTTCGGGCGATTTACGGCCTTGGGCCGATTACCCCGCTCATATCACGTTGGAATAGACTCAGAGTGGAATAGACTTAAAGTTGCCGCCCCCTATGCATTGCTATAGCATAGACATGCATTCCAGACGAAATTCAACTTTTTCGATTGGAGACGGGCCGGCTAGACAACACCAACATCGCCTAGAATATCCCCCACAGCAACCACGATCAATAACTACGGAGCTACCATGACCAATAACTTTGATCGCAGAACCTTCATTCTTGGCGCCGGGGCCGCAGGCGTCGCAGTGCTCACTGGCGGCCTGCCCATGCTGGCCCGCGCTCAATCACTTAAGGTGAATTTCGCAGACATTGGGGTCGGCGATCCGGGCGACTGGTCTAAGTTCACCGCAGCCAGCGGCGCGGGCGTAAACCTAGTGGCGATCGGCAATGCGCCCTCTGCGGTCGTCAACGTGCTACTGGCAGGCGGTGGGAAGTCGACGTACGACATCATCAATATTGTTGGAGGCATGCAGCGCCCCCTGGTGGAAAATGATCTAATCGATCCAATCGACATCGCGCGCATTCCCAATTGGGGCAAGGACTCGTATATCCAGGAGTTCTTCGCACAGGGCAAACCGGGCTTCAACTTCATCGGCTATAACGGAAAAATTTACGGCGTGCCGAGCGTCCTGCAGGGCGACAGCTTCGCCTACCTGCCTGAGTTTACCGGTACGCTTGATTCATACGGCGCGCTGTTCGACCCGAAGTTCAAAGGCTACGTGGCGCTGGAAGACAACTACACCACCGCTGGGCAGAAGACCGCGCTCTACCTGAAAGCGAACAAGCTGGCCGACATCGCGAATCCCAACAACATGACCGCATCGGAAATCAAGACGGTGGTCGATTTCCTGATCGAGAAGAAGCGCAGTGGGCAGTTCCGCACGCTGTGGTCCAGCTTCGAACAGGCCGTGAACCTGATCGTCAGTAAGGAAGTACACGTCATCGACTGCTGGGAGCCGATGGTTTCGGCCGCCGGTGCCAAGGGCGTGAAGGCAGTCTACGCGCAGCCGAAAGAAGGCTACCTGCTATGGGCAATGGCGGCCTACATCGTGCGCAACCCCAAGCGCTCGGCGGACCAAACGAAGGCGGTCTACGGCCTACTCAACTTCCTGCTAGGGCCGTGGTACGGCGCCAAAATCACACTCACCCGAAACTATATGACGAATCCGCAGGCCGTTCCATACGCGAACGCAACGCCGGCTGAATTTACGCCTGCCGAAGCGCGCAAGATTGCACAGATTGACGAAGGCGTAAGAGCCAAGTTCAAACGCGGCGGCGTGTGGCAGAACCGTTGGCCAACTGCCGTCGAGGCCTACGAGAGCGAGTGGGAACGCTTCAAGGCAGCTCCTAGCCACTAAGTGGCGCGGCCCGCACAACTGACGCTGCGGAAGGCGCTGCTTGGAGTTCCGCTCGCGTTCGTCACGGTGTTCCTGGTGCTGCCACTTGCGCTCACCGTAGTTATCAGTTTCTGGAAGCGGGTCGGATTCCACATCCGTCCCGACTTTTCGTTCCTATCCTACGCATCCTTTCTTGGCGGCCTGCGTGTCCAGGTTCTCGAGCGCAGCCTGATTGTCGGCGCCGAGGTCACGGTGATCGGCTTGTTAGTGGCCTATCCGATCGCATGGTTCCTGGCAATGCGGACATCACCACGCGCAACGCGCGTGGCGTTGATGCTATTCACTATTCCGTTTCTCGTGAACTACGTCATACGGACATTCTCCTGGTCGTATCTGCTCAGCCGGACTGGTCCAATCAACTCTCTGCTGATCGCCATCGGCGCGACCAACACGCCACTAGACTGGCTGCTATACAGCGACTTTGCGGTCCTCATCGGCCTCCTGACCTCGTACGTACCGTTCATGATCTTTCCCCTGTGGCTGGCGCTCAGCGGTATCGACCGTCAACTCATCCAGGCGAGTTGGCTGCTCGGCGCCAACCCCGTACGAACGTTCTTTCACGTCACGCTGCCGCTGTCGATGCCGGGCGTATTCGCCGCAATCATCTTTGGATTCGTGGGCTCGTTCGGTGACAGCACGGTACCCCTCATCTTGGGTGGACCGGGCTACCAGCTTATCGGTAACCAAATTACCAGTACGTTGGACGTCCTCAACTACCCGCTGGCTGCCGCGATGTCGACGGTGGTCATTGCGGCGATGCTGGTGCTCGTCGGGCTTTGGTTCCGCTTATTCGACCCGCGTTCCTTTCTGGGCAAGGCATTGAAGAAGTGAAGCGCTCGCACAACTACGAAGGCTTTGTATTGCGCTACGTCATGTGGATATGGACGATATTCGTGTTGATCTTGCTATACTTGCCGATGCTACCACCACCAATCTTTTCTCTCGGTGACGGGGGTGTCGCCCGCGCACTGAGTCATCCATCGCTTGCGGCTTATGGCGACCTCTGGGGCCAGCCGGTGCTTGTGCAGGCAATCTGGAATTCGCTCGGCGTAGCACTGGCGGTCGGACTGGTGACGCCGACACTTGCCGTGCTGGCCGCGATGGCTGTGCGTGAACTGCGCATTCCGCGAGTGGTGCTGCTGCTGACGCTGCTGCCACTGTTCATCCCAGGCGTAAGCATGGGCTTGGCCACCGCTTTCCTGTTCGAACGCATGGGGCTGGATCCCTCATTGCTCAGCATCTGCATCGTCAACGTGCTGTGGGCGCTGCCTTTTGCGTTCCTCATCATGCTGACCGCGATGAGCAGCTTTGACACCGTGCAGTTGGAAGCGGCCTGGACGTTGGGCAGCAATCGATGGCGTGCGTTCTGGGACGTTGAGTTCCCGTCGGTCCGCCCGGGCGTCGTCGGCGCCGCCACGTTCTCAATGATTCTGTCGTTCAACGAAACGGTGCGGACCTTGCTGGTACAGGGGATCAACAACACGGTGCAGACGTACATCTGGTCGACTTACAAGACGATTGGGTTGTCGCCGACCCTTTATGCGCTCATGACGGTGCTCATTCTCGTGACGCTTCTTCTTGTTTTTGGATTCTGGAGCGTCAGCGGCACGCGGGCGCGGTCCAAAGCGACGTAGCGTTGGGAAGAGTATGGTGGAACTGAAGGTGGGAACCGTGACTATAGGCAGGCCCGGCCAATCGCGTCTCCCACCTACGTTCGGCAGGAAGGGCTGGGGACAGCGGAATTGCGCGCTAGACGGGCCCGATCAGACGAACACCTGATGCGTCCCTCAGCCGCCTCTGGTGCTTGGCCACCAGCACCGGATCAAAGCTGGAGAGCCGGTCGCGCGGAATGTCCAGCGGCAGCGGTCCGTTCGGGGTGAGTGCGGTCTTGGCGCTGCTGCCATTGCGGTGGTTGCCAGGTTCATCGCCCGCGGCACGCTCGGCAGCCAGGTGATGGTTCAGTTCCGCGCTCAGCATGCGTTCGGCCAGTTGCTTCTTGAGTTACCCGAAAGCGTGGCTGCATTCAAAGGACGGATAACGCTGCACTTCCGACCTTAAATCCGAGAAATAGAGCGACCTCGACTCAGTGGCGGCTTCGGAGCGAATGCGCACGCCCAACGGCAGGTTTGGAGAAGAATCCCCAGTGGCGGTTCATGGCCGAACAGAGACCATCGAAGAATACCACTTGGGCATTCCGCGCCGCACAAAAAATGGATCGCGGATTGCGAATAGCCGGCTCATCTACGCCGCCAAATTCCGCCGCCATTTACTGGCACCAGATTTCTACGGATTCACGCCGCCGGCAACAGTCTTCACTCAAAATGACGCTAAAGCCAATTAGCGCAGGTTAGAAATTGGAGGATTTGACCGACTGCGATGCCATCCGACATCGAACCTTGGTCTGACAGCCAACGCACAGTACTATCGACCTGCTGTAGGCTATCAGTCACATCGTCATGAAGGTCTGCTATCCTTCACTGCCCTACGTTCCATAGCGCACCAGAGAATTGAATTGCTTGAACGCGGCAAGCGCGCTGTAGCAAGCGAGCATGGAGGTCTTAGGGTTGTCTGGGAAGGGCACGCTCTCGAACTTGATGCTGATGGTGCCGGTCGTGCCCCGGACGTTGATGTAATGCGTGTTGTGGACCACAGTCGGGTCCGCCACTACCTTCAACTGCGTGCGATCGAAGCCGATGCCGGCCATGGCCAGTGCCGCGGCGATGTTCACGTTGGCGGGGAAATGCGGCACGCCAGAGCGCGCCGCACCCTCGAATAGGGTCACCGGGCCGGGCAAGTGATCAAGGTCAAGCTTCAACGTTTCGACATAGGGAATTCCCTTCCACGCCGCCGCCGGCTTAGTCACAACAATCTCGACCGAATCGGCTCCCGCCACGCATACGGCCTTGAGCGCATCCAGGCCCCCGATACCGCCCGAAGGCACATAGAGCAAGGCCTGATGTTTCGCCGCAGCTGCCTCCAGACGTAAGCGCAGGGCATCGTCGCAGAGCGCGCCACCGGAGAGGAGTATCACTGGGATGCAGCGCTCAAGCAGCGGCTGGGCGAATTCACGCACCGCATCGTGCGAGGCGGCCTCGATCACCACTTCCGGTCGCTTGGCCAGCAGCGCATCCAGGCTGGTGACGAACGGCAGGCCGTACTGCTCTGCCAGAAGCTTACCACGCGAAGCCGCGCTACGGCCCAGGATCGCCACCGCGTGCACCTCGCCCATGTCGCCGCGCGCAATATATTCGAGAAACAGGCGCGAGATGACGCCACCCCCGATAATGCCGATACGCATGCTGGAACGCTCCGTCATAGTGAAGGCAAATTCTGCTGAATTTTCAAATTTGGTTAAAACCAACGCAATGAAGCGCGAAGCTAAAGTGACCGCAATTCCCCCAACCTCTCATACTCCATTGGATCAAGGGTTGCTTCAGCGATTTCTTAAGAGAACCTAAGGAACTCAGGCTGCGCCCCCTGAGTCGGGTTGTCGATGGTGGTGCGGATAAGATGCGTAGCGCAAACTCTTTTCCGGTTGAGTGCATTTACGCTCGCACCGATCGCGACCACCCTGCCTTGGCACTGCGTTGAACGATCTCGCGCACCAAACGCAAAATTGTTGCAGGGCCGACTTTTGCAATCTCATGGCCTCAAGCGTAGTTAATGACGAGATGTTTGATGTCCGACATCTCTTCCATGGCGTAATGTGTACCTTCGCGCCCAAAGCCGGATTCTTTCCAGCCACCAAACGGCATGCTGTCAACCCTGTAGATTGGCACGTCGTTGATCATCAATCCCCCGACATCCCAATCCTCCAGCGCCTGAAAGGCGCGCCGCAGGTCATTCGTGAACATCCCACCTTGTAGTCCATAGCGGGAATCACCGGCCCGTTTGATTGCTTCCTCGAACGTCCGAAAGCTATTGACGGTGAGTACAGGCCCGAATACCTCCTCGTCCTCAATCTTCATACCCTTCACGGTATGCGTAAGTACGGTCGGCTGTACAACCGCCTTCGATCTAGAACCGCCGGCCAGAAGACGGGCACCAGCGCCTACAGCCTCATCAACCCAGCTCTGAATTCTAATCGCCGAGCCTTCGTCGATCACCGGGCCGACATCGATCCCTTCCTGCATCGGGTCGCCGACGCGACAGGCGCGCACCCGCTCGACCAGTTTGCGCGTGAACGCCTCCGCTACCGACTCATGCACGAGGATCCGCTGGACACCTATGCAATACTGTCCGCCGTATACGACCCCACCCCGGACGCAACGTGCTGCCGCGAGCTCAAGATCGGCATCGTCACAAACGACAACCGCGCCGTTTCCTCCAAGTTCCAGCGCCACTTTCTTGCGGCCTGCTATTTCCTTGATGTGCCAGCCGACGCGCGCACTACCGGTAAAACTAACCATCGCAAATCGCTCGTCGCGCACCATCGACTCAGCCAGCGGAACCGCGCAGTGGCATATTTCGAGCGCCCCCACCGGCAGGCCGGCGTCGTTCATGACCTGTTGAAGAAGCAATGCGGTAAGCGGCGTCTGGGGTGCCGGCTTGAGTACCACGCTGTTTCCGACTGCAATTGCCGGCGCCACCTTATGCAAGACGAGGTTCAGTGGAAAGTTGAACGGCGCGATCGCCAGAATCGGGCCAATCGGGAACCGTCGCGCGATGCCAATTCTGCGCCGCATCCGGTTCAATGCGTCCGCATCGAGATCAGTAAGTTGAATCGAACGGCCCTGGCTATCGGTGGTCTGGTATTCAAATACGCCGGCATCCATATCGAGCGGGACTTCATTACCGCCGAAGCGGCGCGCTTCAGCCGCTGCATTCGTAAGGTTGAAAAGAGCGCGCGATACCTCGCCTCGCGCGTCGTATAGCGGTTTCCCAGCCTCCGCGGCGATGATCGAAACGAACTCATCGCGCCGGCAGCGAACGCCCTCGGCGGTTCGTTCCAGAATGTCTGCACGTACGAATCGCGGTAGCTTGCGCATTGTTTGAAATGCCTGCTGTGACCGCGCAATCGCATTCTCGATGTCCTCAGCCGTGGACACGTGAACTTCACCCACTACTCTGCCGTCGAACGGCGAAAGAATTTTGTCAATAGCCATTTGCACCCCCATGTATTGGAATCAGACCCGGATTACGGCGTCAAGCAATGAGTACTCTTTCGAAGTGGACGCCCCGGCAATCCATCTCGTACTCGAGTTCGACGATTGGGGGACGATTCAAATGCCAAGTCAGCCCATTGCGCATCGCTCCGCGCCGGCCGAGTTCATCGGCGATGAACGGATGGATATCGTGCACCGTGTAGAGTTGAGTAGCGGTCGTGTCCGGCCAGTCAAAACCGAGGGCTCGCATCCGGTTCTCCATTTCTGCGAGAACAAAGCGCGCCTTGGTCCGCATTCCCTCGGTCGATACGTCACCGCGGCTGATGACATGGCTCCTGTAGCCGCCTTTGCCTTCCGGCGCTTCTCCGCTGCCGGCGACAATGAAAGAGGGTGCTGCGGACGAGGCAGCCACCGTATAGGAGAACGCATGAATGCCTGGCGCCGCCGGCGGATCGATTTCAGGGCAGACATTGCTGCGCGCAACCGGGTTGACGGTGCCGTCGAAAATGCCCCAGCGCGCGAGTGTGCCGACGTATTCCCGGTTGAACGCGTCGAAACCGGCCTCATCGAACGGCGCCGGTGAACGCAATTCACAAGCGCAAAACGCGGTGAGCGGTTGGCCTGCGGCTTGCAGCGTCCGTTCGATCAGGCGGAATCCTTCCGCAAGCGGGACAGGTTTAAGAAAGCGGACACGTTCAATCCGGAATCCGGGCTCGGCGGCAACACCTGCGGAGTATTGAAAAACGCCGGGAATGAATCGATAGTTACCAGGGGCATAGATTGTTATACTGGACATAGTGCGGCTTTCGCAGACTGGTTTGAGGAAAAAGGTATTTGTTCCGATACGCGCTGCGAGACTAATCGGCCAGCGCGCCAAGATAGGCGCTTCTGATCGCGGGATCGTGCATAAGCTCCGAGCTGCGCCCGCTTTGGACGATGCGCCCCATATCCATTACGAAAGCACTGGTCGACAGTTCCAGCGCAGTGATGACGTCCTGTTCTACCACCAGAATCGACAGGCCCTCGCGATTGAGGGAGCGTAAAGCCTCGACCAGTTGCTCAACCAGAAGGGGCGACAAGCCCAGCGATAGCTCGTCGATGATCAACAAACGCGGAGCGCTCATCATCCCGCGTCCGATCGCGCACATCTGCTGTTCGCCGCCGGACAGCGTGCCGGCGGCCTGGCTGCGTCGTTCGTGAAGCGTGGAAAAGATCGCATAGACGCGATCGAGATCGCGTTGGATGTCGGCGCGCGGTTCCTTGCGCGCGTAGGCACCCATCAGAAGGTTGTCCTCGACGTTCATCGAGCTGAACAAGCGCCTGCCTTCGGGAACGTGAGCAATACCGTGCGCGAGGATTTGCGCAGGCGACTGGCCGCGGAGGTCCTCGCCCCCCCAATCGATACGCCCGGCCGTCGGCACGATCAAACCCGATAGGGTACGCATCAGCGTCGATTTTCCGGCGCCGTTGGAACCGACCAGCGCGGTGATCTCACCCCGGACGAGCGTGAGGTCAACGCCCCACAATACATTGATCTCTCCATAGCCAGCCTGAATCCCGGTCAAATTGAGCAATGTGGTAGATGGGTTCGTCATCTTGTCAGCCCGTGGCGGCGCTCAGTTGCGCATACTTCTTGCCGAGATAGGCCTCCACCACACGCGGATCGTTGACGATGTCCTTTGGAGCCCCGTCCGCGATGAGTGCTCCATTCTGAAGAACGACAATGCGGCTGCATACGGTCAATACGACTTTCATCATGTGTTCGATCAACACGATCGTTATTCCGCGTTTCGCGATCTGGCGGATCAAGGCCATCGCATGGTCGACCTCCGATGCGTTCAGACCGGCGTTGACCTCATCAAGGAACAGCAATTTCGGCTTCATCGCCACGGCTTTCGCCAATTCCAGGCGTTTGCGCATAGCCAAGGTGAGCGTGTGCGCAGACTTAACGGCAAATTGGCCCAGCCCGACAAATTCGAGCTGCTCCGCCGCGAAATCACGCGCCTCTGACAACCGCATGCCCTGCTGCGAGAACAGCGCAGCCGCGGCAACGTTGTCGAGTACCGTCAAATCGGGGAAAGGCTGCACGATCTGAAATGTGCGTGCTAAGCCGATGCGCGCCGTCTGGTACGGCTGCAGGCGGGTGATGTTCCTTCCTTCAAACAGCACGCGTCCTTCGGACGCGCGGCGGACACCGGTTACCACGTTAACCAGTGTCGTCTTGCCAGCCCCATTTGGCCCGATCAGACCGAGGACTTGCCCGCTACCGACCGACAGACTGACACGCTGCAGCGCCTGCACGCCACCGAACCGGCGCGACACCTTCTCCAGCACTAGCACCTCAGCCACGGCGTCCTCCAAGCTGCGACAGGCGCTTTGAAATGGACATCATTCCTTCGGGCAAAAAGAGCAGGAGCACAACGACCATCAAGCCGAGAACTCCGGAGTGGATCTGCAGGTAATTGCGCCATACCGCTTCTTCTATACCAAGGAAGGCGAACGCTCCGAGCAGCGCGCCAGCCGGGGATCCAAGTCCCCCCAGCAGTGCCATCACGATGGGCTTGATTGCAAACAGGATGTCGAACACGTCTGGTGGCTCTATGTAATGCACCCACGCCGCATAGAGTGCGCCCGCCATGGAGACGAACACGCCAGAAAAGGCGAAGGCAAGGCTCTTGTAGATCGTGGCGTTGACGCCGATCATGTCAGCGGCCGATTCGTTCTGCTTAATGCAGATTAGGCCGAAGCCAAGTTTCGACTCCTGGATCAGGCGGACCACGATGAACGTCAGCAGCAACAATGTCCACATAGCCCAGAAGAAAAAGGAAGCCTCGCCCATCACGCTGCTGGAGCCTTTGACAGACATCGGGATGTTCAATCCCATTCCGCCGCCGGTCAGGTTGGTTGCCGTATTGGCCAATTCCCGCAGCACTTCGGCAACGGCCAGGCTGGCGATTGCAAAATAGTGTCCGCGCAGCCGCAGCAGCACGAGGCCCAACGCGATCGCGCCGGCAAAGGCGATTGCCCCGGCCGCGCCGGCGGCGGCAAACAGCGACCAGCCTTTGTTGATTAGCACGCCGCCGCAATAAGCGCCGAGACCGAAGAAAGCGCCTGTTGCGAAAGATGGGTACCCGGTAAAGCCGCCAATCACGGTCCAGGAAACAGACATGATTGCGTACATACACGCAAAGGTGCCGATTCGCAGCGCATACGAACTGTCAAGAAATGGAAGACATCCGAACAGGACCAACAAAACGAGCGCGCCATAATAGATTCGCTGTTTCATTCGAATCCGCGCTTGCCAAGCAGCCCCTGAGGGCGAAAGATCAGGAACACGATGAGCAGACCAAAGGACAGCGTAACCGAATTTTCAGGGCCTAAGACCAGAGACCCGAAGCTTTCCACAATCGCGAGAAACAGCCCCCCCACTACCGCGCCGGGTACGCTGCCGAGACCACCCAAGACGCATACGACAAAGGCCTTGCCCAGATACGATCCGGAAGCGATCGGAGAAATTGGAAAAATCATCGCCAGCAGCACGCCAGCGCAGCCCGCCATCGCGGCGCCAAGTCCAAAGGCGGTTGCATAGATGGACGGCACATCTACTCCCATCAGACGCGCCGCGTCCCGGTCCATCCTCACGGCCACGATCGCGCGCCCGATACGGGAGCGGCGCAGTACGAGAAACAGCGCCAGGGTCAGGAGCAAGGAAAAGACCATCGCAACAATACGGTCGATTGGCACCACCAGCGAGCCGGCGGAGAGCGAACCGAGCGACGGATCGAGAACCAACTGGCGATAGTCTGCCGTGAACGCAACCAGCATCGCGTTGTTGAGTATCAGGTCCAGGCCAAAAGTCAGAGTGAGCGTAACCAACACCGGCGCCGCGATGACGCGGTTCAGAACGCCGCGCTGTATCCCGTAGCCTATACAAAAGAATACCGGCGCGGCGATCAGGAGCGAAGTCCATGGCGCGATGCCGAGCGCCTTATAGGCACCCCATGCGAGATAAGAGCCCAGCACGATGAACGAGCCATGCATCATGTTGATGACGTTGAGCACGCCCCATACCAGGGAAAAGCCGACAGCGATGCATGCATAGAGACTGCCCAACACGATTGCATTGAGCAGTATCTGCAGAATCAGCATGGAGCTTAACTCACTTTACCCCTAGCCTGAATTCGCCTTGTTTGATCGCGGCCGGATACACGACCACCGGCTGGCCGTTCTGGATCTGAAATACCGGCGGTTTAAGGGAGTTTATTTGTCCATTCGGCCCGAATTTCACCGGGCCGTAGAAGGTCTGCACATTCATCTTGGCCAGTTCGTCGCGCACCTTGTTGCGATCGAGCGAGCCGGCCTTTTCGATCGCCATCTGGAACAAGGCTCCGGAAACTGAAGCGGACGCCTGAGCATAATCGGGCTCGGCCTTGTATTTATCGCGGAACAGTTTGGTGTAGTTTTCAGTCGACCCAAAGATATCCTGGCCCTGGTAGCGTTCAGCCGGATGCCACCACGCGGCGCTGCTTATATTTTCGGAAGTCTTGCCGGTTGCGGTGACGAACTCCTTGTAAGCGGGGCCGGCGATCATAGTTACCACCGGAGCCTGCATCTTCTGATCATCCATCTGTTTCTTGATCAGAATAAGATCGTTAATGTAGCCGGTGACAAAGATCCACTGAGGCGACTTTGCCTTGATTTGCGAAAGCGCCGAAGAATGGTCCATGGTGTTGATTGCATACTTCTCGAAAAACACCACGTCAAATCCATTCTGCTTCGCCGCCTTATCCATCTCCTGTGCGATGGCGAGTGGAAAAAGATCGTTGCGTGCAAGGATCGCTACTCGCTTTACCTCGGGCGCTTTCTGCTTGACGATCTTCACTAGCGGAGTGGTCAGTGTGTCATTCGGTGTGAAAGTGCCAAACAGGTATTTGTAACCTTGATCGTAGACCGCAGCGGACGATGCGGTCGATGCAATAGTCGGCACGCCATATTTTTCCGATACCGTGCTGGCAGCCTTGGCGGCACCCGAGCCGAACGGCGAAAAAAGGAAATTGACCTTGTCCTGCGTGATCAGTCTTTCCGCGGTTTGCACCGCGCGCGGCGTATTCGACTGGTAATCTGCGTAGACGATCTCGACCTTCATTTTCTTGTCGCCCACTTTTATGCCGCCGGCCTTGTTGACCTGCTCAGCCCAAAGGTTGTAACCCTGCTGCTGCTTTAATGCTTCCGGGGCGAGCGGGCCGGTCAGCGGCAACGGCGCGCCAAACCGGATCACGTCCTGCGCCTGGACGGTCATTACGGTGAGAGTCGATACGACAGCGCACGCGAACATAGACAACAAGCGGGCACTATGGGGGTGCGAGCGAAAACTTAAGCCGAGCATAGGATATCCCCTTTAGAAATGAGTGCGACGAAAAGCGGAATGCCACTACAGCGCATTCATCGTAGCAGGTGGCCGGGAATCGGAGAGCCTCCAATTTTCGACATGAGCGTTCGAATAATTAGAACGCCGACCGAGCTCTCAACGACGGGAGCTTGCGCTAAAACCCGGCTGAGTACGCAATAGTGAATCGTTCGATTTCATACGCTCGCTTAAATGCGTTGCCAGATGACGTGCGGCCTGGGAAAGCCTACGCGTCATGCCCGCAACCAGCGTAACGCGTGTTTTGCGCAAAGTAGAATCAATCAACGGAACGGCGACCAGCAAACCGGCCCCGATCTCCGGCAACACCACGTCTCCTGGCAGGAAGGTGACACGGCTTTGGCTTTGCATCACGAGTCGCTGTGCAAACGCTAGCGTGTTAGTTTCGACGGCAATTTTCAGTGAGAATTTTCCATTTGCGCTGACGCGATCAACTAATTGCCGTATCCCGAACGACCGGTCTGGGAGGACCACCGGGTACGCGGATACTGCGGCCAGGGCGCAACGGCTTTGTTTAGCCAGCGGATGACTGGGCGGGACAATAGCGCACAAAGGCTGACTCATCTGTGCGAGTTCCAGCAAATCCGTTCGAGGTGAACTTCCGAACACAACTCCAAGCTCACAACGATATTCGGCGATTGCTTCCGCGACAGCGTGCGAACCCATAGCAGACACACTGAACGTTATTCCCGGGCATTCGTCAGCGAAAATGCGTAGAGCTTCCGGCATGAAGCGCGCGAGTACCCCTTCGACGCAGGCTATGTCGACATGTCCGCGCCGCAGGCTTCCGTACTCCTGAATCAGCCCGCGCAGTTCTTCAAAGCGGCCGCGCATGTCGGTTGAATACGCGAGTAACAGACGTCCCGCGTCAGTCAACGTCATGCCACGTGCGTGGCGCTCAAACAAAGGTACGCCGAGTTCCTCTTCAAGCAACGCCACCTGGCGACTCACTGCGCTCTGCGCCACGAATAGTCGCTCGGCAGCATGGCGCACAGATCCCTGCGCAGCCACTTCGCGAAAGTATCGTAGAGCTATCGGTTCCATTGCGTGGGTTCTATTGGTTTTCCAGCAACTCCAACACGTGCAGTATCGTCGAAAATGGGGGACGACGACTACAATTAAAGCGCTCCCCTCTGCCTCGGCTTCATCGCTCCCGGCAACGTCTCTTGCTCGGTATCACCTGCATTCAGCCAAAATCATGGATTAGAAGACACCGACTTGGTTAGCCAACAATTGTTGTTAGGCAGGCCGAATATCCCGCATACCTTATTACGATGTCGTGATGTCGTAAAATAAGCTCGAATCGCCAACGGCAGCTATACTGTCAAAGGCGGTGCCGCTCAGCCTACAATCGTGACGAATGGCCGGTGACGGAGTTGGTCAGCGGTCGCGGTGCACGTCCGCTCCTAATATTTTCCCGTGGCCGGTATGTCTACACTGGCCGCCTGTGTCACTCAGAGCCAATAGCGGCACTGACGAGCGGGCGTTCGTGACCATCCATTGGCCAGCCCTCTCTGCCTTCGCAACCCTACGCAACCGCCGAAGTCCCGCCGCCTCCGTTTCGCCGGTAACCGTAATTAGCGCAGGTTAGAAATGGCTGCATTTGACCGACTGCGATGCCATCCGAGATCCAACCCTAGCCTGAAAGCTAATGCCCAATGCCATCGACCCGATGCAAGGCTGTCAGTCACATCGTCATAAAGGCCTGCTACCGGCCACAACGGTCATTGGTCTACTGATGGCTCTACTTCCGCTGTGCAGCGATAACCGCCTCTCGGCCATGACCGGCCGCTGAAGATTTTTCTCCAAACCTGCCGTTGGGCTCGTGCCGTCACCCGAGAGCGGCCATTGGACCGGAGCTTTCAATTCTTCTCGGCTGGAAGGCAGCTTCGTAAGCTATTGTGTTGAAAAACTCCGTTTCCACCGGTGATTAAAAAAGTTTAGCCCCTATGGGAAGCGAGCGTCGCGTCAAGCTGAGGGCCTACCGGGACAAACCGATATCGCGCTGTCGAGCCTATCTGCTGCATTAGCGGCGACCGACGACCGTATTTCACGAATGAATTCGCATCTGGCAGAAATTCGCTGCGTTCGCAATTTCGAGTTTTTCAACAGAATATAAGCGTGAGCTGCCGCTCGGCTTCCGCGCGCGAAATCGCACTCCCGGCGAGGAAGCGCCGCTGGAAAGGAACCACTCAACTTCTTTGAGCGTGGGTCGGGTATGCAGCGTTTGTCGTCAGTGCAAATATGGTCAATTAGAGGTGCCGAGGCGCCGGTTGATGAACTCGACATAAGCAGTCGCACATTCGCTCGCGCGGCTCATTAGCAGCGAATGGCGTTGCCCGGGAAACCACCGGATTTCAGAGGTTGCAATGTGCGCATGAAGGTCTGCGGCCATTGATCGGTCCACAAATGGGCTGCCGTCTGGAGCAAGAATGAGGACTGGCGCCCTAATGTTGCCGAGTTCCAATGTAAGATTTTGGGTGCGAATGAAGTCTGCCTGCCCGCAGACGGCAGAGGGAGAGCACTGCGATTGAAATTGCCTGACCCATTCGTAAATTGCCGGATTGACCTCATGCTCGACAAAGCGCATCGCCATCAATTCATTGGACCACGCCACCATGCCATGCTCGTTAATTGTGACGCGCCAGCGATCAATCGCCTTGATCCGGCTGCCATCAAATGGCGTAGATAGAAGGGCGCAGGACAGGACTCTTTCAGGGCGCCGGGCTGCGTAGGCAAGTCCAATGGTTCCTCCAAGCGACTCGCCGACATAATGGAAGCACTCGACATTTTCGGCGGCAAGAATTGCGTCTATATCCGCGAAAAACTTCTGAAACGACCACGCATATCCCTCGGGTGTGTGCTCGGAACGGCCGAATCCGCGCATATCGAGCCTCATCACCCGATAGCCTGCTGCGAGCAGAACTGGTTGCCAGTCGCACCATGCATCGCCATTCAAGGCGACACCATGATGCATTAGAATCACGCCCGCGCCGCGGCGCCACGGTGGCTGAACTGACGTAGCTTGATAAAAGATGCGGGCACCGTCAGCTGATATCGCGATCGGCAAGGTCAATTGCTCCGTTGGTTCTGTATAGGTGACAAGACCGTCCGCAACGCCGGTACCCGTAAGCATCCCGCGTAAATGCGTATGGATTGGAGAGCATCCTTACGGACAATCCAATGCCCCTTTTCTTGCCTGATAATGCACGACGGAGCGGCACCAGACGATTTGACAACTGACTCTCAGCGCTTCTGATCGAACAGTTGGCCACAATAGCTATTGTGGCTAAAAATGCGAGTACATCGGGCGCCCAGCGACGGGAAGTTGCGCAAGAAGGACGCAACCGCTTTCCGACTCAGTTATGTATAGGTTTTTGTTTTCCGGACCACCATAAGCCACGTTAGTCGTCGCCAGTCCTTCGCACGAACGAATGCGATAAAGTGGTTCGCCCAGTCGACTGAATAACCAGACCGTGCCCAGCCCCGCATGCGCAATCACGAGATTGTCCTCTTCGTCCATCGCCAGCCCATCGGGCCCCCCTAAACTTCCTGAAAGCTGAACAAAAAGGCCCACTTTTGAAACGGTGCCGTCCGGCATTAACGGCAGACGCCAAATGCAATTCCCGCGCGTAGCAGCAACGTACAGGATATGCTCAGCGTTGTTGAGCACGAGACCGTTGGGGCTTGGAACATTGTTAACGATGAGCTCAAGCGCACCGTTAGTACGCAACCGATAGACACGACCTGTGGGGTCATGCAATCCGGTCTGCCCCTGATCGGTGAAATAGATGTCACCATTTCGGGCGAAGACAAGATCATTGAGGCCTTTGAAACGCTCCGACCAGTGGCGCTCGAGGACGCTCGAGACTCGGCCGCTCTTAGGATCAAGCGTCATAATGCCGTGGCGATAATCAGTGATAAAAATGCGCCCGTCTTTTGCAATCTTCAGCCCGTTTGGTTCGCCGTCATACTCCGCCACGAGCGCGAATTCGCCTGCGGGCGAGATGCGGAATATTCGGCCATATGGAATATCGACAACGTAAAGGTTTCCGGCGCGGTCAAAGGAAGGACCTTCGAGGAAAGAATCAACTGGAAGCCCGCGACGATTGACTATGGCCCAACTGTTGTTGGGGTCCTTTCGTCGTAATTTATCGGGAAGGCGCGCAAAGACTCGCGTTTCTATGATTTGCGGCGGAGGGAACATTGATCGAGACTTTCTACGGAATAATCGTCGTTCGCGACGGTAGCCACATTGCAATCTCGGGAAACAAGACGAGAAGGCCGAGCAACACGAACATGAGCAGGTGAAATGGAATCGTGCCGATCACCACATCGCTCAGCTTGCCCTTCCAGATGCTCTGAATGACAAATAGGTTGATGCCTATCGGCGGGGAGATTTGGCCCATCTCAATGAAGAGCACGAGGACCACGCCGAACCAGATGGGATCGATGCCGTACTGTAGCAGCACCGGATAAAGCAACGGAACCGTAACGACGATCATGCCGAGGCTTTCGACCAAGCACCCAAGAACCGTATAGAGCACGAATAGCGCAAAGAACAATCCCAGTTTCGAAAGATGCAGGTGCACGAGAAACTGCGTGATCTGTTCGCCCACGCCGGCCAGGCTGATGGCGTAGGAAAACACGAAGGCGGCGTAGACTATAAACAGGATGTTGCCACACACCCTGACGGTTGATTGGAATGCGCTTTTGAAGACGCGAAAATTGCAGTCGCCCCAGAACACCGCGATGATTGCGGCAAGCACACAACCTATCGCGGCTGCTTCGGTGGGAGTGACGAATCCAGAATAGATACTGCCCATCGTGCCGCCGATCAGGACGACAAAAGGGAAGATATCGAAAAACGCGCCCAGCAATTCCTTCATCGACTGCGCGCCGTGTTCGGCCGGCGCTAGTTCTGGGCTGATCCATGCACGGACTGCGATGTAGGTCATGAACATCGCAGTCAACAGCAGCCCAGGCATCACGCCGGCCATGAACAGCTTGGCAACCGAGGTCTCGGTGAAGGTGCCATAAACGATCATCGCGATGCTTGGCGGAATCAAGATCCCGAGCGTACCCCCGGCAGCCAAGGATCCCGCCGAGAGTTTCGGGCTGTATTTGCGCCGCTGCAGTTCAGGCAGCGCTACGTGACCCATGGATGCCGCCGTGACCAGGCTCGAGCCGCTTATCGCAGCGAAAATGGCACAGCCTGCAATATTGGTCTGAAGCAAACCGCCTGGCATCCGGGAGACCAATTTTGACAGGCCGCGATAGACGCGCAGGCTCAATTTACTTTCCTGCAGAATTGCGGCCATCAGGACGAACAGGGGAATGGCGCTGAGCGTAAAGCTGTTCATGCTGCCCCAGCTTACAAGGCCAATGCCCTTTAGCCCCGCCAATCCCTCATGCATCAGGAGATAGAGTACCGACGGCACGAGAATCGCGAAGGGGATTGTCATTCCAACGCCGAGCAGACTGACGAATACGATCATAACAAACACCAGTTGAACGCCGGGAGTCATAAATTGGCGCCCTAAAGCACGCGCTTCACTTTAGCGAGGATGGTTCTGATCAAGGCGTAGCACAGAAGCGCCATGCCAATTGCCATCGCGCTCTGAGGCAGCCAGAGCGGCGTTTGCAATGGTGTCGGCGCAACGTCCTGGGAGTGCCAGGAGTTGAGAACGAGCCGGGACAGTTGCCAGGTCACCAGGCTCGCCGCGACGAGCGATATGAGATCGAACACAATCTGAGCGATCATCCGCGTTGAAAACTTGAGATGTGCCTGGATGAGTTCGACGCGATGGAACGCGCCGTGCGCCTCGGCGACTGACATGCTCAGAAACGTGACCGCGACTAAAATGTAGCCACCAACTTCATCGGTAATCTGGAGCGAAGTTGCAAAGAAATTACGCGCAATCGCCTCCGCGCCGATCAGTATTACCGCCGCAATCATAAGGAGTGCGCAGATCATTTCGCTTGCGCTCTCGATCACACTCGGCCCAGGAGCGACGGCTTCGTCGAAATGTTCTGGTCCGGCGGGAGGCGAATCGATACTCTTCATCCCAACTTATCACCGACCTAGAGCAGCGCGAACCTGCTTTAGAGCGGCAACAGCGTCGGGGCCTTTAGATTTGGCCCACTCGTCCCAATAAGGCGAAATAACTTTGGTCCCCATTTCGATATCGCGTGGCTTCGGGGCCGTGACAATCATGCCGCCCTCGGCAAATTGCTTCGTCAACGCGTCTTCCTGGTCTGCCATGTCTTTGGTGATGAGCGGCATATTGTTTTGTACGATCTTGCGAACCTTGCTCTGTACGTCCGGAGGCAATTTGTCGAATCTCCCTTTGTTCACTATGATGACTGAGTTGAAATAGTTGATGCCGAGGCGATAGTTGTACTTGAGAAGATCTTTCCAAATATTGCCCCCACCAGCGCTAGCAGTGAGAACTCCGTCGACAACGCCGCGGTCAAGCGCCGAGGGAACCTCAGGTGCGCCAATCGTGACCGGAATGCCGCCAAGCCTCTTTATGAATTCGCTCTGTTCAGGCGACGTCACGCGTATTTTCTGCCCTTTGATGTCGGCAAGATCTTTCAATTTCTTGCTTGAAAACGCAACCTGAAATGGGTAAAGATACTGCCCAAGGACTATAAGGCCTTTCTTCGCGAAAGCCCTTTCCAGATAGGGTTTCATGATAGCCGCGGCTTTATCGTACTCGGCGTGCGTGCGAATCAACAAAGGCAGCCGCAGTACGCCACCGATCGGTACGTTGCCAAGAAAGTATCCGTCGTCGCCCATCTGTACGACGTCGTCGCTGACCGCCTGTGTGATGGTCGTGGTTTTGATCGGAAGAGAGCCACCGAGATGCAGGCGGATTGACAATGCACCCTTGGTTTCCTTTTCAATCTCCTCGATGAACTTACTGATACCCCTTGCGGCTGCGACCGTCGATACGGGGTTGTAGATGTACATATCCCATTTCTCCGCTGCGGTCGCGGGATTGGACAGCCCGAACCAGAATACCATCGCGTATACCAGTATGGATAACCGCACCATCATTCCGCTTTTGACGTGAGACATTGTTTCCTCCTATTACTTCTTATTAATAAATAGGGAAGTCCACCGCGTGAGCCAGCATCTTCACTCTTAATATACTTGCTACGCGTCGATCCCTCTTTCTAATTGCGGCTTTGAAGTAGCCGTTTTCAGAATCATATTGAGTGTCATCGGACGCTTTTGTCGCCCAGCCCTCAATTCATAGAATAAAAGTGCCCCACGGATGTCCGTGGCCGCTATTTCTTGTGGCCCTATCCCGTAGTCGCGAGCCACGCCGAATCGATACACCTGTTCGCGCGGGCCAAATGCACCCATCAATACAGCCGATCCGAGATCGGGCGGTGAACGAGAACGTACGGCAACATAATCATCAAGTCGTCGAAGGCGTCTTGGATGGCGGAGCCGAAATCTCGGCGACGGCGACGGCGGATAATGCTTCGGGCGGCATTACAGGTCCGGCAGTAGTTACACCGTCTCGGATCATTGCCTCGATCTCGGTTGCGCTGTAGCCTACCTCGCTCAATACTTCAGTGGAATGTTCTCCCAATCGCGGCGCGTGTCGGCGAATCTGGAACGGCGCCCTCGAGAAGGTGACCGGGCTGCGTACGGTTCGGTATTTACCTTCGCTGGGATGATCGGCGGTGCCAAACAAGCCGACTGCTTTGATATGTGGGTCCTCGGCCAGATCGTCGAGATCCCGCACCGGCATACACGGGATGTTCTTGCTGTCACAGAAAATGACCCATTCGGCACTGGTACGGGTTGGCGCTTCTTCCTCTACTAGACTGTACAGCACTTCGATATGGTTCACGCGACTGGCGAGGCTCTGGAAGCGCGGGTCGTCTTTTAATTCGGCGTGCCCTACAAAATCAAAAAAATCGCGCCAGTTTTCGTCTGAATAGGGCAGGATACATGCGTAACCGTCTTTGGTCCGGTACGGCTTTCGGCGGCGGCTGAGCAGGCGAACGAACCCCATCTTTCCTATGGGCGGCTCAAACGCAGCGCCGACCATATGCTCGATCAGCGTAAATTCAACCGAGGTTTCCAGCATCGGAACCTCGATTGATTGCCCGCCGCCACCGCCGCTGCGCTGGAATAGTGCCGCCAGAATAGCCCAGGCGATCGTTTGACCTGCCAGCTTGTCGCACACCACCGTAGGCACGTAGGCCGGTTCCCCATGCACCTGTCGATAGAGCCCGGCGATACCGGAACCGGCTTGGATAAGGTCGTCGTAAGCGGCTTTGTTGCGGTAGGGTCCGGCGGCCCCGAAGCCATACGCGCCGCAATAGACGATATCGGGTTTAATTGCACGCACAGCGGCATAATCGAAACCCAGTCGTTCTATCGCCTTGGGCCGCATATTGTGCACGAATACGTCAGCGGTTTCGACCAATCGCATTAACGCCGCTTGACCTTCAGGCTGCTTCAAATCGAGCAGCAAACCGCGTTTATTGCGGTGCAGATTTAGGAAGGAACCTGCCATGCCTTCGTGGCGCAACGGCTTGTAGTTGCGCGTGCTGTCACCTTCGGGGCTTTCCACTTTGATCACGTCCGCACCGAGGTCCGCGAGAATGTGCGTACCGAACGGTCCCATCACGACGCCGGTAAGGTCGAGTATGCGGATGCCCGTCAGCGGGCCGTGGTGAAAGCCATTGCTCATTTGAGTAAAAGTTAGCGTTACCAGCAAGCAAACCGTACGCCTTGCCGCACACGGAGTCAATATTTATTTTATATGCGATTGTTCATATCATATATGTGATTGCAAGACTTTTGCTTTCGTCACTATAGTGCTACCATTACAGCATGGGAACTCACCTGCCCGTGGCCCCCAATTTGATTCACCCATCCCGCTCGGTCGCAGGCACCATTATCGATGCCGCGCCCCGCAGCAAGGCTGTGGTGAAATCCGCCAGCCGCGTATTGCAAATCCTGGAGTTTTTTGACGAAGTGCAGCGCGACGCGCGCGTCGGCGATATTGCCGCGCGGCTGGGCTACCCGCAATCCTCCACTTCTGTGCTGCTGAAAAGTTTGGTACAACTCGGCTACATGGATTACGACACGAAGACGCACACCTATGTGCCTTCACAGCGTGTGGCGTTGCTCGGCTCCTGGTTGGCAGAGGGACCCGTTCGCGACGGTGGACTGTTTCGGCTGATGGAAGAACTCAACCGCGAGACCGCCGAAACCGTGATCCTAGCAACGCGCAACGGAATCTATGCACAATACATCCGTGTGTTGCAAGCGACCAATGAGATGCGTATGAATGTGCCGATCGGCTCGCGCCGACTGCTGGTCTGGTCGGCCACTGGTTTCGCCCTATTGGTGCGCAGTCCGGAGCAAGAAGTCCGCGCCTTGGTCCATCGCACCAATGCCGAGGCGCGCTCGGGGCAGAAACCCATCAACGCGCGGAAGACGCTCGCCGGAATCGCGCAGGTGCGAAAGAAGGGCTACAGTTTTTCGCGCGGCCTGGTTACGCCTGGCGCCGGCCTGATCGGCATGCCCTTGCCCGATTGGTTGGACCGACGCGGCCGCCCTCTCGTTATCGGTGTCTCGGGATGGATCGATCAACTGGAGCGCGACGAGACTCGTATCGTGCGTATGTTGCGCGAAACCATTCGGCGCTATCTCGAACCAGTTGCGAGGGACGGGCGGCCGGTCTTGGCCAAACGGAAGCAGATCTCAAGCACTATAAGGAGAAGGAAATGAACGATAGTCAAGTGTTAATTTACGCGCAAGAAGACGGCGTGGTAACCCTAACCCTGAACGAACCGGAGACTCGCAACGCGATCTCGCCCGCGATCGTAGAGGCGCTCACAGAGGCCTGTGACCGCGTCAATAACGATATGAGCGTCAGCTGTGTGGTAATCACCGGCGCTGGCAAGTCATTTTCTTCTGGCGGAAACGTCAAGGACATGCGCGACCGTGTCGGTCTATTCGGCAGTGCGCCGGCTGAGATCCGCCGTGGCTATCAACACGGCATTCAACGCATCCCGATGGCCTTGTACGAGATTGAGGTGCCGACCATTGCGGCCATTAATGGCCACGCCGTCGGGGCCGGTTGTGATCTAGCACTGATGTGCGACATCCGCTTCGCCGCCGCCGACGCCGAATTCGCAGAAAGCTTCCTGCGAGTGGGTCTGGTTTCAGGCGACGGCGGTGCCTGGTTTTTGCCCCGCGTGGTTGGATTAGCACGCGCCTACGAAATGACCTTTACCGGCGATTTCATCAAAGCCGAAAAGGCAATTGAATGGGGTCTCGCTTCGTACGTGGTACCGAAGCAAGATCTGATGGAGGAATCCATGGCGATGGCACGACGCATCGCGGCACATCCACCACATTCGCTGCGGCTATGCAAAAAGCTGGTGCGCGAGGGCTACGCGATGTCGCTGTCAGCCAGTCTTGAGATGGCAGCTGGCATGCAGGCGCAGGTGCAACACACGCAGGATCAGCATGAGGCGGTCGTTGCGTTCTTTGAGAAGCGCAAGCCGATATTCACTGGTCGCTAACCTCGCCACAATTAGCCCCGGCGGCCACAAGCGTTCCAAGGAGGGAAGATGCACGAATTCAGATTTGAGTCGGTTCGGCTGCCGGTGGCGACCGAAGTTTTGCGCCGCGAGGTGCGCGCATTCATCGCAAGTGAGGTGGCCAAGGGGGCGTTCACGCCCAGCCGCAACTCCTGGACCTCCTTTGACCCGGACTTCAGCCGCAAATGCGGCGAGCGCGGCTACATCGGCATGCGTTGGCCGATGGAGTACGGCGGTCGCGAGCGATCGGATCTAGAGCGCTACGTCGTGACCGAGGAGATGCTCGCCAGCGGCGCGCCGGTAGGCGCGCATTGGATCGCTGACCGGCAAAGCGGACCTCAGATTTTACAACACGGCAGCGAGCGGGCGAAGCGGATGCTGCTGCCGCAGATCGCCGCCGGAACGTGTTATTTCAGCATCGGCATGAGCGAGCCCGACTCCGGGTCCGACCTCGCCGCAGCGCGCACGCGTGCCAGTAAAGCTGAAGGCGGTTGGAGGATCAGCGGCACCAAGGTCTGGACCAGCAATGCTCACAGGACGAATTACCTTATCGCCCTTGCGCGGACTGCGCCGAAGGAGGAGGACCGCCACGCCGGCATGACCCAGTTTATTGTCGATCTGTCGCATCCCGGTGTCAGCGTGCGCCCCATTCATAACTTGTACGGCGGTCACGATTTCAACGAGGTGGTGTTCGATGAGTCATTCGTTCCCGACGACATGGTCCTGGGTGGCGTAGGTATGGGGTGGACGATGGTCACGAGCGAACTGGCATTCGAGCGCTCGGGCCCGGACCGTTTCCTGAGCACTTACCAGCTGTTGCTCGAATCGATCCGCGCCGTCGGCGCCGATCCCGACGCGCGCGCGGCTAACGAAATCGGCCGCTTTGTCGCGCATCTAGCGACCTTGAGACGCATGTCGACCTCGGTCGCGGGCATGCTCGAGCGCGGCGCGCAACCGACGGTCGAGGCGGCATTGGTCAAGGACATAGGCACTGCATTCGAGCGTGAAATCCCGGAGACTTTCCGCCTTCTGATCGAGACCGAGCCGACCTTGAGCGATGGCGTCAGCTACGCGGAGCTACTAGGCATGGCTATACTGCACGCCCCGGGCTTCACCATACGCGGGGGCACGCGCGAGATCCTGCGCGGCATGATTGCACGGGGGCTTGGACTGCGATGAGCGAAATGCGCAACGATGTATTGAAGACCGTCGACCGGATTTTCGACGAGCATTGCGCCAAGTCGGCGCGCGAATCGGCCGAAGCCGGTGAGTGGCCGGCGGCGCTGTGGCAGGCCCTGGAGGAGGTGGGCCTCGACCGCGCCGCGCTGCCGGAAGAGGCGGGCGGATCAGGATTGGACTTCGAGGACGCAATGCTGGCGCTGCGCCGCAGCGCCTACCGTGCTGGGCCGGTGCCACTGGCCGAGACCATGCTGGCCGGCCGCCTGCTCATGGCTGCCGGTCTGGCGGTGCCGCACGGTGCGTTAACCGTTGCGCCGGTTCGTTCGGGCGAGCAGCTCGGCTTCGCACAGGGTGCGGCGGGGATCTCGCTCTCGGGCAGTGCGCAGCGCGTGCCCTGGGGTAATTGGTGCGCGCACGCCGTAGTGGCGGGCGAGCTCTCGGGCAAGGCCATGCTCGGTCTGGTTTCGACAGCGGGCGCCGTGCGCGGTGTGGAAAAGAATCTGGCGGGCGAGCCGCGCACGCTGCTCGAGTTCGAGGCTGCGCCGCTGCTCGCATGCGCGGCACTGGAGGACGCGCCCGCGCGGCTGCAGGCCGAAGGTGCGCTGCTACGCAGCGTGCAGATGGCCGGCGCACTGGAGCGAACGCTGGAGTATTCCCTGCAGTACGCGAACGAGCGCATTCAATTCGGCCGGCCGATCGCGAAATTCCAGGCAATACAGCATATGCTGGCGCAGCTCGCCGGGCAGGTGGCGGCCGCCAGCGCGGCGACGGATGCGGCGGTCGAGGCGTCGCTCCTTGCTCCGGAGACGTTCGCAGTCGCCGTGGCCAAGTCGCGCACGGGGGAAGCGGCCGGCAAAGGCGCGGAAATCGCGCACCAAGTGCACGGCGCGATGGGCTATACGCGCGAGCACAATCTTCATTACTGCACGCGCCGGCTGTGGTCGTGGCGGGACGAGTTCGGCAACGAAACCTACTGGCAGATGCGGCTCGGTCAGATGATCGCAACGGGTGGCGCGGACGCGCTGTGGCCGCTGCTCACGCGAATTTGATCCCGGCCCCCTGCAGATGGCATGCGACCGAATTGCCGGGCGCAAGCCCGATGAGCCGCGGTGCTTCCTGCTTGCAGCGCGGCATCAGGTGGGGAAAGCGCGTGTGGAATGCGCAGGCGGATAGATTCTACGACCCAGAGTCATCTGGGCGCTACACTGTATGTACGCCGAATGCCGCCCGAGGGCGCAAGGTAAGCAGCCAAGCAAATGCAGCCAGGCTGGGTGCGGTGGTAACCAGAAGCCAAGCCGAACAGCCATGCTTGAGATCGAAATAGGACAAATAGCAGCTCACGATTTCGGCAACAGCCGTGATGATAAATACACGGAAAGTCTTCAGAATTGCCATCCCCGCATTTGCATTACTAGGGGGCAATATCCAAAAATAATTTCGGTACAGAACGAATATGCAAGCCCAGTTGTACTAAGCCGGTAATGTTCTCGAGCTGATGCTCCCAGCAATGAGGCCATGTGCGGAAATTAGCCAGCCAAGCGAACAAGCGCTCGGGCGACTCCGTTGGTAAGCGCAGGAGTGTCTTGGGGCGGGCGGTTACCGGGCAAGTGAACGCCGAGGATGCTGGTGGCGAGAATGTCGGCGCGGTGGGGCTGCAGGTGGAGTACATACGCGGAACGTTGCTTTCGTCCGCCGTGCGTTCAATCATCGCTTTTCCAGCGAAGGCGCAAGAAAGGCGCCTCAAGTCGGAACGTCGCCCGTCTTTCCACGCCGGCGACGCCGCCGCGTGGCGACATCGATCTGGTGATTACCAATTTCGGCGCGTCCGAATTACGCGGACGCACGCTGTTCGAGCGGACAACGGCACTGATCGCAATTTCTTCCCCACAGTTCAGCGAGGCGCTGGAACGCGAGGCACGCGAGTTGTTTGAATCCATGTGCAAAGTACGGAGACTAATATGAGCGAGTCCATTCTTTATGCAAGCGACGGACCGGTGGTCACGGTCACCATCAACCGTCCCGATCAGCGTAACTCGATTAACCGTGAGGTCCGCGAAGGCATCGCCGCTGCCTTTGGGCGCTTCGAGTCGGACAGCGCTGCACGAGTGCTTATTCTCACTGGCGCAGGCGACAAAGCCTTTTGTGCGGGCATGGACCTCAAGGAAGCCGCGCTCACTGGGCTCGGCGTCCCGCCCCCCGGGTTCCTGCCGATGATTGGCGACAACATCAACGTAACCAAACCTACCATCGCCGCAGTCAACGGCGCAGCCTACGCGGGCGGGTGGTTATTTGCGCAGATGTGCGATCTATGCATTGCCGCCGAGCACGCGACTTTCGCCATTACCGAAGCCAAGGTTGGTCGCGGCATGCCTTGGGCCGTACCGCTTATCCACATGTTGCCCCAGCGGGTGTTGATGGAGCTTCTACTCACTGGTGAGCCGATGGGTGCGAAGCGCGCCTACGAACTCGGCTACGTCAACGCGGTGGTTCCCGCCCCGAGGTTGCTTGGCTCGGCGCGCGCCATGGCGCTTAAGATCGCAGATAACGCACCACTCACGGTCCGGGCCGCACGCGAACTAGTGTACTTGTCAGGCGAAATGGGCCGCTCGGCCGGCCTCAAGGCGGCGACGCATCTTTTCGATCACGTTTACCGCAGCGAGGACGCTCAGGAGGGGCCACGCGCCTTCCGGGAAAAGCGACCCGCACAGTGGAGAAACCGTTGAGCTTCGAGCTGCCGGGCTCGAGTACGCTGATCGGTTAGCATAAAGGCATCAAAATCGGAAGGTGGCGGGCTTTCGCCCTGGCTACGCAATGGTGCGCAGACCTGGGTACTCCCTTCCGCGCACCAACACACGGGGGCGACATATGGTCAAATTGGCAAACCGCGGCCCGTTGGTACGATTAGCGTATATTTGTGAACGCCGATTTCGGGAACCGGCTCAACTGGTCGAACGCTCGGCGCAGGCTATCGAATCCCTCCGTTTCGACGCTAACAGCCATTAGCGCAGGTTAGAAATTGGAGGATTTGGTGACTTGCGACGCCACCCTGGATTACGAGCCCTAGTCTGACAGTCAATTCACAACTACTGCTATTGACTTCAGGAGTGCAGGTTTTCAGTCACAACGTCATCAAGGGTCGTTCCTCGGCCAAAGGAGCCGTTCAAGTGCTACCAAAACGTTGCTGCCAAATACCCCTGCGAATGTCCGCATCCGAGAGCGTCAACGCTTGCTACTCGCGGGGAGAAAATCGTATCGTCGAATAACTCGGTCAAGGCACGTTCCGATCCAGGATCGTGCGCCAAGTTCGGCGGGCAGTGTGAATAAGGTATAGGTCTGCCAGTTGCTTGGCCGACCGCAAATTGACGAGGGAAGTTTCCGTAGGATCACCTTCTACCGTCAGCGCTTTAAACATCTGAGTGCGATGTTCGAGATCGGGCATGAAAGGCGCAAAGCCGTCGTGAAAGCTAGCCTCGAAATCCTCGGGCTTGCCACTCCATCCGCCGTAGTGTCGTAGTGCTCCTGCCAAGCTGCCGCAAAAGGCGCCCCGCGCCAATAGGTCGAAGTTGTAGAAAACGTCAGATTTGGCGATCAGCGCGAGTCCGTTGTAATAGGGCATGAATATCGGCTCCGCCTGCACTTCCGGCAATGGCGCGAAGGCCATCATGCAGTGTATCGCATGATCGATATGTTCAGGCGTGAGCGCGACTGCTCGACCGTCACCCCAGAAGCTCTTGCCACCTTCTATCGTCATCGATTGTTTGCTTTCGAGGTCACGAACGTCTTTAAACATCTTCCGTTCGAAGCCCGACCGTTCGAACCAGAAGTAGCCGATCGTCCCTACGTTGAGGCAGGCAACAACCAGCTTCGCGAGGCTTATGACTCTACCGGGTAATGCAGGAAGGGGTTCGTTGTCGCGCAGCGTAATCTGAAGAGTGAATTGGTCCTTATTGCCTGACCATATGAGTTTCACCGCCTCAAACTTATCATTCCATTGTGCCAGCACTTTGGGTCTGAGCGAGTGCGATGGGGTGTACACAACAGCATTTGCTCGCCAACGCGGCTTAGCGGCCCCTTTCGGCGCGGCTGGTCGAGCCAGGTCTGCTTCCAATAGTTCGCGCGATTCTCTATCGAGGCGCGCGAATTCATCTCTTGACCAAGCGGCCCATGCACGGGCGTCGCCCTTAAACTCTTCAAACCGCGCGGTAAACGGCTTGCTCAATAATTGCCGTGAGCGGTCTGGGTGTTCCATTGTGTCGAGAAACCATTCGGTGAGTTCATCAATTTCGCCGGTAGGTGTCCCGCGCGCACGTTCCATTTCGAGACGTGCGCGGGCGAAATTGAGCGCCTCGTGTGCGTACTCTGCTGGCACTCGTTCACAAGGGGGCAAGTCTGTAATTTCGGCTTTTGGATCAACGTACAGCGAGGCCAGCCGCTTAGCATGTGCGCCCTCAGCGAATCTTTGCGCTGCTTGAAAATCCTCGGGGCTAATGCGGTCCATTGGAGACCAAACTGCCCACTGTAGCTTCCTACGGTGACTCTCGAGCCAACGTTCGAGTCTGCCGTCATCGCCTCTCGCGTGGCTGACCATCTGCGCTGAGAGCATACTCGCCTTGCCGACCTCCTCAAGCGCTAGCAGGCTCAGATGATAGACGATGTGCGGACAGTTGGTGTCGTTCAGATGCTCCGCCGCGTCGATAAAGCCTTGGGCCTGATCCAGGCAACGTAATCGCCCATTCAACAATTTCTCGTTCATGCCCGTTGTTCCGTGTCACGTCGCTGCCCGCCACAAGATCGCACGGTAAGCGATGACTCGCTATTTGCTACGCGCATGGTCGATCTGCATCTGAATATGCGCGTCGAGACTGCCAGCGCTTTCCTCTAGGTCGTTGCGGATTTCCTCGGTTTGCTTCATGAATTCGGAATATTTAGTAAGGGCGAGACGCTTGTCTGTTTCCTTTTTTAGAGCCGCCAGTCGGCTGCGCCAACTAGGGACGGGATCAGTTTTTACAGCATGACAGGGTCGGAGTCGAGTTCAAATTCGACTCCGACCCCAATAACAATAATGTAATTTGTTGAATCAACAACCGAACAATCGCCTCTCTGAGCTCTAACGGAATATCGAGGTGAACCCCGCAAACGCCAAGACACGCTCCGCGTTCCCTGCGAGAATCGCCGTCATCTCGTCAGCGGGGACTCCCCGGGCCTCGGCGAGTTGCTTAACAGTTGTTACAACCTCTTGCGGTTCGCTCTCACGGTCGGCACCGTCCGTGAATGGTGCATCCGTTTCTGTGAGTATCCTATCCGCCGGCACGGCTCGGACCACTGCGGCGCCCGACCTACTGCCGAGCATACGCTGATTAATCGAGAAGTAGCAACCTTGCGCCGCAGCCTGTCGCGCTAGTGTCACGGTATCGGAAAACCAGTGGAGGATCGGTAGGACACGCTGTGGCGTCGTGTGCTCGGCTAAGCAGTCCAATACTTCGGGAGCCGCGCGGCGGCTGTGGATGCTAGCGACGCGCCCCCCTAGGCGTTGTGCAGCACTTAGAGTACGGATAAATACCTCCCTCTGTACCTGCCAGGAATTTCGATGCTGGGGACTACCGTCGAGTCCGATCTCGCCGATTAAGGCCGTCTCGGTCACTAACTGTTCCAGCAATTCGATCTCAGTGTGGCGTTCGCCCGCGAGTTCGGGGTGCAGACCGAGGGCTGCATGGACGTAGCGGCTATCCGCTGTCCACCGGCGGTTCTGGGCCCACGCTTTGGGGGTTGTCGTCACCGCGAGTGTAAAGATGCGATCGCGTTCGCAGGCCGCGATCGTCGCCACAGGGTCCGGCAAGAGGTCGATGTGACAGTGGAAATCGAATCCGCGCGCTGGTGCGCTCATGCGCGGCGCACCAAGGCTCGGCCCGTCACGGTGTTGACCTCTTCAATGCCCCGTCTGAAGACGTCGGCGTATTCGGCAACCTCAGCATCTGAGTAGTCCGACAGCGGTCCGGACTTGTGAACGAAAATTCGCGCAAGCGCCGGTCGCTGAGCGAGACGGCCTGCAATCATTTGGAACGAGCGGACATGCTCGGCCTCAGCGCTCATGGAGTTCAGGGGCTGTCCCCATAAGTCCGCGATAGTATACGTTGTTGGATCAACGCCAAAGGCGGATGTGACCGCCGCGCGGCGAATCAGGCAAGGCACGCAGAACCCGCAATGGCCCGGTGAGAAGCCGAGCCACCGTGCTTTGCCAATTGACGAACACGATATCGTGTCGCCAACGTGTCGATGCACCAGATCCGCGTTGGCGCACGCGGCGAGCATCTCGCCTTTTGTCTTAAAGCGGTATGGGTTCTCCAGCGTCGCGGCGATATCGAGTCCATCGAGCATAGCCTGCCAACGCGCCAAGTAGAACGGGTGTGTCGTTCGTGTGCTCCAAGCGCCGACACGCAGCGCGTCGAGCGGCACGTTCAGTGAAATCAGACCGTTCTCCGGCACATGGATGACCGGCCGCCCCCTGAATCCGCTGGCGGCAAGCGCCGCGAGCGCGAAGAAGAGAAAGGAACGCCCGCGTGTCGTTGATTCCTCGCCCATCGGGTGAGCGAAATCGTTCTTGTCAAAGCGAACATTCGCGCGCACATGCCGCGAGCGCATGTCCCCATACACCCTTGCTAGCCGCTGAGCGCAGAGCTCCTGCGAGCTGGTGCTGTTGTCGCCGTAGTGGCTAACGAGAAGCGGCGCCTGCCCTGCCGCGAGGAGATCGATGGCCCCGATGAAGCTGTCGAGTCCTCCAGAGAACAGGCATACCGATGTAAAAGGTGCCCCTACCAGAGTGGTATGGCGGGTGATGAGCTGCAGGTTACGCGCGTGTCGTTCGCGGAAAAATAACCGCCAATGGTCGCCGGTCAGGAAGTTGAGCGCGCGGCCGAGCAGCGGTGTCAGGGCGGTCCAGCGCGGCGTATCGTGAACAGGGATATACAAGTCAATTTCGCGCGTCCAGCTATCCTGGGCGTCAGCGGCTCGGGAGATGTGGGTGTCGGCAGCGGTCACTGTCGCTGCCAGAATCGCGAAGTCCGCGCCGGTCTCGGAGGGGACGACGCCGCGCGCCATCAACTGGTCGATCATCTGGCCGATACCAAATCCAAGCCGCCGGTGGCCGTCAACAAACCGAATCTCCGTCCGAAGCGAATCCATCTGTGTGACAGTCACCGGTCCCGTGTCGCTTGGATCGAGCCTCGCGATGATGCTGTGGCGTCTCATCCTTCAGCGTCTCCTTGCGTGACAAGGAGTTCCCACGCCTCATGATAGGTCCGGTCGACTATTGTGTGGATCTGCCGGTCAGACAGTGCCGAGGGCATGGCGAGGTCGCCTGAGAAAGAATCGCGCACGGAGCGTCGGATATAGTTTCTAAGCTGCGCGTCGAAGGCAGCGATGCCAGCGAGATCAGCGGCGAACTTGAATCCTTTCGCGCCGATATCCTGCAGCAAGCGGCACACTACCGAATGCGCGATGAAGGCTAGGAAGATGTCGCCCATCTGGTCTGGTGAGAGCGTGGTCGGGTCGGTGACATCGAGTCCATCGAGTTCCGCGATCGTCTCCAGCCAAGCCTCGCGCGCGATTCCCTCGTCAATCGAGCCGCCGTCCTCACAGATGACGTCGGTCAGTCCAATGAATACGTCCTCGAGCGGACGGCCAACGAGGTCGCCCAGATTCAGGCGCGCGAGCGTCGGGTTGACGCCGTCGCGCTGGAAATCCCGGAGGAGCCCGAGCACGCCTCGTGCGGTTGCTCGCGATGCACCCATGCGGCGGGTGGCGTTTCCGCTGCCGTTCGTTCCCGAACGGACATAGTCGCGGACGGCGCGGCGTAACGCGCGGCCATCGCCGCCGCCTGAGCCTGCAAACGCGGAGAAGTTACGACGTGAGGCCGTGAACCGGCCTGGCTGTGGTGTAGGCGGGACCGGCGGCAGGGGCTGTGGCTGGCTAGGCGCGGCGGGCTGATTGCTGTCGGGCGGCTGGGTGCCGTCAACATCCGCAGGCGCCGCGCTCGGTCCATCGTCCAGCCATGACGGCACGAGCGGCGTGCGGGGGTTGGGACCCTTCGAGGAGCCGGATGTGCCCATTAACGGGATCCTCTGCGAGGCGTCGTGAGCACCCGACCGGCCATCCTCTTCAGTCCGGGATTGTCGCTCTGTGTTGCCCACCGCGCGAGGAGCGTCTGGAGTTGCTCGATCGCCGCGGGTTCGGTGAGGATTTCGTTCCAGCCCTTCACGACCCAGAAGCCGAGCGCTTTGGCGTCGATGCCGCTGAGGAGTCCGAGAAGCTCGGTTTGATGCTGCGGATGATGCTTGGCGGCAATCATCAGTCCTCCGAAACCAGGCGGCTCGGTCGTGAACGTGCCGTGGCGCACGACACGCTCCTGTAGCGCCGCGAACACCTGCGCGGCATCGGCCGGCTGCAGGGCCTTTACCTGCGGCTCGACGCTGCGCACCGCGACATCCGACTCGGACATTAGTATCTCAATCAGGCTGTCCAGTCCAGTCGACTCAGCGGCCGCGGCGAAAATACGCTTGTCCCGGGCGACGAAGACATAGGGGCGCAGATCGACGTTCCCGAGCGCCGGCTCGATCTTCAGCCATCGAACAAGCCATTCTCGTTCGAGCCATTTCGCGGTTTCCTGAACGGGCCGCGTCGCTGTTTCTTCGGCCTTGCCCTCCTTGTTATCCTTCGTCTCCTTGCCGTCCTCGCGCGCGAAGATTTCCATCTCGCGCAATTCGGTAATCTTCCCCTGGTCGGCCAACATTGCTTGGCCAGCAAGATGGTCGTAGAAGTCCTGTTGGAAGCGTTCAGCGAGCATCAGTTTGGCGAGCACTGCCTGGTTGACGCTTTCGCCGAAACCGCGCGCCTTGGCGATCGTTAGCCGAACAAAAAGCGAGTTGAGAAATCGTTTGACCTGGCGAGGGTTTCCTTTGGTGCCTTCCGCGAGGATCGGTCCGATCTGCTGCGCAACGACATACGCAGCGCCTAGTTCGTCGCGACGCGCGGTGTCGACGGCGCGGACGTCGGACTGGCTGATGCCTCCACCGAGCCACGGCTGATTTAGACTCTCTCGGGTTTTGGCGAGCAGCGTCTTGAAACCGCTATGACCCTCCCCTACTAGCGCTTGGACGAGCAACAGCGTAACGTAGGCGCGCGACTCCTGCACGCCAAGCGCCGGTATACGAAATGGTACCTGAATCAGCTTCTCCAGGTAGTTCCGCGTAAAGGGCACTCCGCCAGAAGCGAGCGGCAGGTTCGGGAAATGCTGCCGGACCGCGTACTCGATCATTCCCTCGTCGGCGCCGATGACAAACGCCGTCTTCGGAACGAACAGGAACAGGCGTATCGCCTCGAGCGTGTCGATCGCGGTTGCAGGCAGGCAGCGGTCGAGATCGTCGATCAGCACGACGAGTTGGTCAATTTCGGCCTCTTCCAGCAGTTTAGCGAATTCCTCGCGGAAGTGGTGTATCTGGTCGGGAACGCTGTGCTCCTCTGCTGGTTTCAGGAACGAGGCGGCTTCAGTGAGCTTGCTCTCGATGTCCGTGGGGGACATCGACTTGACGCTGCCCGCGAGATTCTGAAGGCTACCCAGAACCGTGCTGATCTGATCGGGTGAGGGCAGACCGGTCGCCAACGTGAACGCGAGGCCGCCGCCGTGCCTGGCCAGTTTCAGCCAGTCCACCCTCTTCAGTAGGCCCTTGCTGATTTCCTTGACCTTACCGTACCGCGAGCGCTGCTCGCACAGCTCCCTGATGATCACCTGTATCAAGACGGTTTTCGCGTCGTCGAAGCCCTGAAATGCCCAGCCGTTGAACCAGAGACACGCGACCTTCTTGTCGCTGGCCATCTCCAATTCGACCATCTTTAGGACGCTCGATTTCCCTGCGCCCCAGTCGCCATGAATGTAAGCGATCAATAGACCCCGTTCTTGCTGAGGCGTAATGATTGTGCTTGAAAGAGGAAGACTACTGGTGGGCTACGGCGATGCGCCAGGGCATCAACGCCTCGTAGTCTTCGAGGCGCGTTGCTT
>Ga0307377_10001063_pt1 | contig 36112 bp, 27 predicted proteins | sample TR3MG_FD_202535 | JGI IMG/M metagenome (GOLD analysis project Ga0307377, IMG submission 202535) | Soil microbial communities from Risofladan, Vaasa, Finland - TR-3 | ecosystem: Environmental > Terrestrial > Soil > Coastal area > Acid sulfate soil | place: Finland: Risofladan, Vaasa | collected... | reverse complement strand
GTCGCCTCGGTAGTCAAATTCTCTTCCGAAGACGAGCTCGTAGCGCTTGCCACGCACACCGAGTACGGCCTGTCGCTGGGCGTGATCACGCGCGACGTGAGCCGCGGTCTGGCGCTGGCCGAGCGCATCCCCACGGGCATCGTGCACATCAACGACCAGACCGTCGGCGACGAGCCGACCATCCCGTTCGGCGGCCGCGGCGCCTCGGGCAACGGCGGCCGCCACGGCGGGCCGGCCAACTGGGAAGAATTCGCCCAGTGGCAGTGGGTGACCATCGACGGCGCGGCGCACCCTTACCCGTTCTGATCGGCCGAAGACGGTGCGGGATGCTTGCGTCCCGCATTCCCGACAACCGGCGCCGGCCTAGCCGCGTCTCCCGCGGTGCGAAAGTCTAGGAAACCCGCGCCTCCAGCAGCTGCCGCCACGGCGCCGCGGCGCGCAAACGGGAGAGGTTGCCGAAGTGGCCCGCCGCGGTGCGGTTGATGAAGATGATGTCGTGAGGGAAGCGGATGTCTTTCGCCTCGCCGAAATGGCTCAGATTGTTGTCGACGACCTGGCGCAAGAGCTGGTCGTCGTAGCCGAAGCGGTAGGGTCGCACTTCATCGAGCACTTTGAAAACGAGGTCCAGGGCGGGGGCGATCAGCCCCGCGGACACCGGCGCGCCCGAGGCCGTGGTGATTCCCATCGCTGCGAGCAACGCGGGTACATCAAAGCGCCGGCCCTCCAAGGCCGCACGCGAGAGTTCGCGGTAGCCGTTCACGATGTTCGGCGGCACCGACTTCACACAGCCGAAGTCGTAGACGACGACGCGGCCGTCGGCGAGAAAAGAAAAGTTCGACAGGTTCGGGTCCGCGTGGATCAGTCCGTGCTCGAACAGGCCGCGCAGCAGGAAGTCGAACAGCACCGCACCCCAGCGATCGCGCAGCGCCTGCGGCCGCCGCTCGTTGCAGGCCTCGTCAGGCGTGTAGCCCGCGACGTAGTCCATGGTCAGGACGCAACGGCTCGAGGCTGCGTCGATGACGCCGGGAATCACCACCTGGTCGCTGCCGGCCCAGAGCCCGGCCATGCGCCGCAGGTTCTCCGCCTCGTTCACATAGTCCAGTTCCTCGCGCAGGCGGTCGCGCACCTCGCCCCAGACCGGCCCGAAGTCGGCATCGGTGAACAGCGCGAACAGCGACTGCAGCAGGCGCCGCAGGTTGACCAGGTCGGCCTCGATGATGCTGTCTATACCCGGGTATTGGATCTTCACCGCGACCGGCCGCCCGTCGGCGAGGACGCCGCGGTGTACCTGCCCGATCGACGCCGCAGCGATAGCCACAGGATCGAGCCGTGCGATGGTGTTGCGCCAGCCGGGAAGTTCGGCGTCGAGCTGGCGCTGCACGACGTCGAACGGAATCGGCGGCGCCTGGCGCTGCAGCGCGCTCAGCACGCCGGTCACCTCGGGCGGAAGCAGCGAGTCCTGCAGGCTCAGCATCTGGCCGACCTTCATCGCCGCGCCTTTCAGCTCGCCCAGCTCGCGCACGATGCGCTCGGCGTTGAGGACGAGGTTGGCGAGCTGGTGCGCCTGGCGCGACGGCCCGGAGAGGACCAGCGAAACCAGCTGCTCCACGGCCACCGACGCCCCGACGCGCCCGACCAGGCTGCCCAGGCGCAGCAGCCGCGCCAGCGGCGAGCTCGCCGGGCCGCTTTTCACTGGTCGGTCCGCATCATTCATGTCGGGGGTGAGGCGAGATGCGCATCGTTTGCGATGTTGGGTACGGCGGGGTTAACTGCCGGCGCGTGACCGACACCGGCGCCCGCGATCTGAGTTGCCACATTATCGGACGCAACAACCACGTGCCGGCAGGGCATCCGACCTTATAGCACGTATGCAGCGCAAGACACAGATGAGGCACGCGGCGACCACCAGTCCGCGAAAGTTAGGTTGGAGCCCAGGTGGGAAAGCAGATAAGGCATGCGGCCCGCCACAGTGGGCGAGCCGCGTTGCCAAAGTTGCTTATTGCGGTTGGCCGCCGCAAGCGACGGCACGACCTGCGGATACAACCCTAAAATGCTTGCTTCACCATTCAATCGTGCGAAGCGCGCTTATTCACTGCCAGCTTGCCTTCGTCGTGCTTGTCTTTGCCTTCTTCCTTTCCATGCTTGACATCGTGATCGCCGTGGTGGTGCGAGTCGTGCCAGCGGTCATGGTCGTGGTGCTTCTCATGATGGTGGCCGTCATGATCATCGTCCGGCGGAGACGTAACCGGCGGGGTATTGGTCACGGACGAAGTCGGTGCCGTTACACTCAACTGCGTAACCTGGGTGCTTAGCGTTACATCGGTTCCCGCAGTTATGGTCGCACTGCCCCCGACCACGTTCGCTCCCGTCGATCCAGCTGCCGGCTGAATGCTTCCTCCCGCACTGAGATCGACCGACCCGCTGCTTGCATTGAGGCTCGACACTGTGACGTCTCCCGACGGGGCCGAGTAGCTGATCGTTCCCCCGCCGCTGCTGGTGGTCGTGCCGGAGGCCATGCTGATACTGCCCGTCTGGGAATCCGCGCTGACGGTGCCGCCGTTGGCGGTCACGTTCGCGTTCTGCACCAGGTCGTCGCCGGCCGTGAGAGTTATGGAGCTTCCGCTGCCCGTGCTGCTGATCGGGCCGTCGAGCGTAAGAATGTCGCCGGTGCCGCTCGTCTGCCCCGCGGTCAAGTTGATGCCGCCTCCCGCCGTGACACCGCCTGCGCCGATGGTCAGCGGGCTGTGCGTGACGATATTGACCACCCCGGACGCGCTGACCGCTCCGGTCGTCGTCACCGCCCCCGTGTTGTCGACGTCGATATCGCCGCCGGTATTGGTGATCCCGGTGATCGTGAGCGTGTACGGGTTGCTCGTGTTGATCAGGCCGATGTTGCCGCTCGTGCTGTTCGTCGCGCCGAAGCTGCTCGTAATAAGGTTAGCGCCGTTGAGCACTGTGCCGGTGTCCGAGCTGGTCGTCAGCGAACCGGCCTCGATCACGCTCGCCGCGTCTTCGGAAATCGCGCCGCCGGCCGGGCTCGCATTCAGCGTCACGTTGCCGGTCGTCCGGATCGCCGTGCCCACACTGCTGTTGTTCCCCAGGGTGATGTTCCCCCCGGAGGTGATCGAGATGTCGCCACCGGCGACATTGCCCACCGACGAGCCGATGAGCGCGCCGACCCCGCTGCCCGGCGTGAGCGTAACGTCGCCGCCGCTGTTGATCGTGATGTCAGTCGTTTGCCCTCCCAACGGGTTCGTACCAATCGCTACGGCCGAGTTCGCGCCTCCGGTCAGGTTGACCGCCCCGGTGGTCGTCAGCGTCAGGTTCGTCGGCCCGGCGGCGGCAACCCCTCCAAGGCCCCCGATCCGCGCGCCCGAGAATGTTCCGCTCGCGCCGCCACCGCTGAGGCTCACGCTCGAAGCGTCGATCGTCTGCGTCGGCGCCTGGATGGTGGCGGAGCTGTCTATGCCAGAGTCGCCGCCGGTTAGCGCGATTGCTCCGGCATCTATGCTTTGGCTAAGACCGGCGCGAATGAGCGCGTTGTTGCCCAGGTTGGTCGAGCCCGAAGGCAGGCTCCCATCGGTTCCGCCCTGGAGCGCGATCGATGGGGCACCGGTGATCGATTGGCTGCCGACGGTCGTCATGATGAGCGCCTCATTGCCTGCGCTCGCTCCAGGGCCCGCAGCGCCCATGCCGCCGGTCAGGCTGATCGCCCCGCCCGAGGTGAAGATGATCGACTGCACTCCGCTGCCGACGCTGTAGATCTCTCCATGATTCGTTCCGCCGCTGCCACTGCCGCCGGTGGCGGTGATCGAACCGCCACCATTCACCGTGACGCTTTGCGCGCCGCTGACGTTGTTCTGCACGATCCCCGCCGCATCGTTCGTGCCGTCGGTGCCGCCATTGCCCTGCAGCACGATCCCGCCCGCGCTCACCGCCTGGTTCGGCGCGACACTCGTGATGTAGGCTCCACCGGTCCCGCTCGCCGCGCCCATGAGCGTGATCGTCCCGTCCACGCTCACCGTCTGCGCCGCACCGACCCCCGTCGCGCTCTGGAAGATACTCGCATTGTTGTTCAACGCCGCATTCGCGCCGTTGTCGCCCCCAGTCATCGCAACGTTCCCCGCCACGTTCACCACCTGCGTGGCCGAGGTGTTGTAATTGGTTCCGAAGTCGTCAAGCACCCAGATCCCGGCCGTGTTGCCCGAGCCCGAACCGTTGCCCGCGTGCACGCTCAAGCCGCCCGAGCCGATGTCCACCTCCTGCGATGCGCCCGAACCGGGTAGCGTCAGAATGGCCGCCTGGTTCCTGTTGCCCGACGTCCCGCCGCCGCCGGTGAGCTGCACTGAATCGGCGCTCACCGTCTGCAGCCCGCTGCCGTTATGAAGGATATAGGCGTTGTTGCCGCTGCCGTTCAAGGTGTTTCCGCCGGCAGTGCCAATGATTGAGCCTGTTACCGTCACAGTCTGGGCACCAGTGCCGCTTTGACTGATCGTCGCGGCGTTGTAGTTCCCTTCTCCGCCTGTCAGCAATAGGTCGCCGCCTGCGCTAATTGTCTGCGGTCCTGCAATGGCCGCAATCGCTGCCTGACCCAACGCGCTTCCGGTCACACTGATGTTGCCGGTCATGGTCGCAGTCACGTTTGCACCCTGTAGTAGCGCCGGCCCGGTGGCGGCCGTTACGTTGAGGTTGGCTCCCGTTACCGTTAGCACCCCATCGCTCCAGACATTGCTGCTCAGGATATCGACATCTCCAGCGGCGTTAAGCGCCAGGTTGCCCACAATTCCGCTGCCTCCCATACTACCGGTGCTCGTCCCTATCCCGCCCCAACCGCCACTGCCAGCCTGGGCACTGATAGATGCGCCATCCAGCGTGATCGAGCTGGCGTTCATGTTGATCGACCCGGCATTGCCTCCCGTTCCACCATTGCCGCCGCTTCCGCTGTAGGTCGTCGTCGAGGTAGCAGTGTCAAAGGTACTGTAACCGGGACCGCCGCCACCACCCCAACCACCGAATACGTTAATACCGCTATTGACCGGCGGGCAAGGCGGCATCCCGCATGCGGACGTGCCAGCGACCAGCGTGAGCGCGCCCGCCGCACTCAGGTTCACCGTTCCACCAGCCCCACCCGTGCCGCCGTCACCTCCGTTCGGAAGGGCATCGGTACCGCTGCCGCCATATGCGCCCATACCGCCGGCGGCGTTGATACTGCTTACCGTCAGATCCCCCGTGGTTGAGGTGATGGTAATCGCCCCGCCGGCTCCGCCCGCAGCTGCGCTTCCCACCGAAATACCTTGCCCACCCCCTCCTCCGCCGCCGCCCTGGGCGTTGATAGGCGCAGCGCCCAAGGCGATCGAGCCCGCGCTGATATTGACCGTCCCGGCACTTCCCCCGACTCCGCCACTGCCGCCAGTACCGCTATACACCACGGGCACGGGCGGAAGAGGCGGAAGCGGTTGAATTGTAGAAGTGTAGCCAGAGCCCCCCCAACCGCCCCAACCACCGGATACGTTGATGCCGCCACCGGCAGGCGGGCAAGGCGGCATGCCGCATGAGGACGTGCCAGCGACCAGCGTGAGCGCGCCCGCGGCACTCAAGGTTACCGAGCCACCGGCGCCACCCATGCCACCGTCGCCGCCGTTCACTGCCGTGCTTGTGCCAAACACACCTGAACTGCCGCCGCCACCAGCCGCACTGACATTTCCAATCGTCAGACTACCCTGCGTCGAGGTGATGCTCACCGCACCACCCGCACCACCCATACCAGCAGGGTACGATCCGAATCCGCCATTGGCACTGATGCTCAGGTTGCTCAGATCCATGTCACCGCCAGACTTCAGCGTCAGCGCACCCGCATCAACATTGACATTGGTGCCCGGATACATCATGTACCCGCCATCGGTTGAAATCGATCCCGTCCCGCTAATGCTGCAGAACGCGCCAACACACCGTCCAGTGCCTGCAACGTCCGGCGTCACAGTCGATCCGTTCCAGTTGGCGATTAGCGCGGTGGGCGTGCCGTTGGTCGAGAGAGTTCCACCCGTAGTCACGCCTCCCGTCGTCGTGCCAAAGACTATGTTGTTGCCAGCAAGCAGGTCTAATTGCGCGCCGGAGACCGCGTTGTTGCCCGTCAAGTTAATGTCACCGATCGTGGCAAGCGTAACAGCGCTACCGACACCGGCCGCTCCCGTCGTGCCCGTCGTGGTGCCCGGACCGCCCCAACCGCCACTGCCAGCCTGGGCACTGATAGATGCGCCATCCAGCGTGATCGAGTTGGCGTTCATGGCAATTGTCCCGGCGTTGCCGCCCGTTCCACCATTGCCGCCAGCACCCGTGTAGGTCATAGCAAACGTGACGGGATCGTAGGTGCCGTACCCCGTACCGCCGCCACCGCCCATGCCGCCCGATACGTTGATGCCGCCACCGGCAGGCGGGCAAGGCGGCATCCCGCATGCGGACGTGCCAGCGACCAGCGTGAGCGCGCCCGCCGCACTCAGGTTCACCGTTCCACCAGCACCACCCGTGCCGCCATCACCTCCGTTCGGCGCCACGCTGGTTCCGGGACTACCATATGCACCCATGCCCCCGGGCGCGTTAATGCTGCCGACCGTCAGGTTGCCTTGGGTCGATGTGATACTTACCGCACCACCCGCACCACCAATGCTGGCCGCACCGCCAGTGCCGCCAACAGCGCTGATGCTGATGTTGCTCAGATCCATGTCAGCCGGCGCCTTCAGCGTCAGCGCACCCGCATCAACATTGGTGCCCGGATACATCATGTACCCGCCATCGGTGGAAATCGATCCCGTCCCGCTAATGCTGCAGAACGTGCCACTACACTGCCCAGTGGCCGCAACGTCCGGCGTCGCAGTCGATCCGTCCCAGTTGGCAACCAAGGTTATCGGGGAGCCATAGGAAGACACCGATCCGCTATTGATGGTGTTGCCGAAGATAATCGCTCCCTGGGCTAGAAAATTGACACTGCCATAGGTAGAAATCATGCTGGCGTCGGTAATGCTGCCGCCGGCATAGAGGTTTAAACCACCGATTCCACTGTTGGAAATCGATTGATTGACGTTGATGTTGCGCAGCGCGTTCAGCGTAAGGGTGTTGCCACTGTTCCACGAGACGGCACTATTGACGAATATGTCTCCGTTGCCCCCAGTGCCGGCGGGGTTCGTCTGAACGACGAAATCGCTGTTGACCAAGGCATTTGAAATAGTGGTTGGCGTAACGAGCGTAGCGCCCGGAATAGATCCACTGCTATTGATCTCGACATCGTCCGGGTCTAGGAGCCAAGTACCTCCTCCGGTATTAACTCGCACGCTATTTATATCGGCGGTCTTTGCCGACGTCTCCACATAGCCGCCGCTGCCCGATGCCCCATTCCCCCGCGCCAATATCGCCCCGTGAGCGATGAGTTCGCCGCTCAGTTGCCCATTGTCTTCAGTCTTTGCGACAACGTGCCCCCCAATCGTGCCGTCGGCACTGATAGTGCTCGTATCCGCGAGTCCGATCGACTTCGTGGCCTTGAGGAAGATGCGCCCACCCTCTTTCACCACGCTGGAAGCATTCAGCGTGCCGCTGTTCTTCACCAACACCCCGGCGATGCCGATTTGACCGGCCTCGGAGACGATTCTCCCGAGGTTGGTGACGTTCCCCTGGGCGCCGGTGATCGCGACGCTCACCCCCGGCGTGCCGGTGTCGAGGAGCTGTACCGTCTGGCCCGCCGCCAGGATCACTTCGCCGTTGGGCGCGTCGATGATGCCGTTGTTGCTCACCGACGGGGCGACGAGGTAGACGCTGCCGCCGCTCGGCGTCGTGATCTGGCCGTCGTTCTGGACGCTGCCCGCATTGGGCGTGGCGCCGAAGTTCAGCCGCCCGGCGAGAAAGTCCTGGTTGGCGACGTTGAGCGTGCTCGCGACGAAGCCGGCGACGTCGATCTTCGCACCCTGTCCTACCAGGATACCCGCGGGGTTGACCAGCCATACCTTTCCATTCGAACTCAGCGTGCCGAGCAATACCGAGGGGTCGTTGGCGATGACGCGGTTGAGCACGCTGCTGCTCGCCGACGCCTGATTGAAGCGCGTGGTTTCGCTCGCGCCGATGGAGAAGCTGTTCCAGTTGATGATGGCGCCGTTGCTGTTGTTGACCGTCAGCAAACTGCCCGACTGGTTGAAACTCGCTGCGCCGTTGACCACTTGCGGGCCGGTGGGGTTGGCCCACGCTGGAGTTGTACTAAAGCAGGCGGAGATGGCTGCGGCAATCAGGCGCTTGCGTGCTGAAAAAACAATCCTCCCCTTCTGTGACATGGCATTCCTCCCTCGCTAGGTAGCGCCCGGACACCTCCGCTATTTGGCGAAGCATCGAAAATAGACAAGGTTGCTGGGCAGGTTTGCGTTGCCAAGTTTTTGTAAAACTTTTTTTGTTAATGATAATGATTCAATGTAACGCAAGCAGCTGTCAATAGTCCGTTTGGCCAAGATTAATGATACCTATGCTAGTAATATGGATATCTCCCTGCGCCACCATCGCTCCCAAGTAATGACTCAAAATAGGCGCGCATCAAACAGCATTTCACTCACATTTATCGCGTGTCTTCAAATGGCGGAACAGGCAAAACCGCCCGCCGCAACGTGGGGTATCGGTGATTGGCTATTTAGCTGACACGCGGCTGCCAATTTGGCATTGAGCGGCGCAGTGTCGCTAGTTCGTGAATCGCATACACGAACAAGCTACCTGCTTGTAGAAATCCTGTTTCTCGCAAGGTTTCAGGAGGAAGAAGACCGTGCGTATCGGAGATAAGGCCTAATGAATAAATGCAGCGGCCATCCGCTTCGACCTGGTTCCGACATGAGCGGCAGGCCGCGACTTGTCGTCGGCGATCCCTCCGGTGGATAGGATCAGCTCGAATGAAGTCTATGGACTATTTAAAAATGCAGTACTTCGCGTAGTCCCCGGCTTCGTTCGCCGTCCAGTCACCTTTAGGCTTTGCCTTCAGGTTAGCGCACCACTTGTCGCTGCCGACTTTAGGCGCGCACGCCGACAGAGAAAGCAGCATCGAGACAGATATCGCTATAACAACAGCTCGTGCAATTGGATTCATGGAAAACGGCCTCCGCTAGTTCGGAAAATTCACTTCTGCATTCTTCATTCTTTTGAGTTGGCGGAAGGTGTGGGATTCGAACCCACGAGCAACTTGCGCTGCTGCCGGTTTTCAAGACCGGTGCCTTCAACCGCTCGGCCAACCTTCCGTTGCTGACTTGTACCTACCGGTCTTTCTGCCGGACAGCCTTGCTCAAACCGGCTGGCATTTTAGCATCCGGCGCGGGCTTACCCACGAATCACGAATCGCGCGAGGAGTGGGATCAGCCTCGCGCCGCCTCGCCTCGGTCCGCTCAGAACGAGGGCGGGGATGCTGCGGCACCGCCGCGCGTCGCGCCCGCGCCCGCGCCCACCGCATCCGCCTTTTCATTCGGCGCAACGCGGCCAAGCGCCGGCAACGACGACGGCGTGTCGGAAATTTGCGCACCCTCCGGATCGACGGCGGCGCCGAATTCCGCCGCTGTCTGCGCGCCGGCGGCACAACTGCCATCGCTGTTAAACACGCCACCGCAGGGCTCTGCTTTGGCTTTCTGCTGCAAGTATTCCAGCACCGAAATTCCCAGATTTCTTGCCGCCGTGGCATCCGCTTCGTCTTCGGTCGAAGGACTCATCCCCTGCAAATAGAATTTCTTCAAATCGGCTGCGGTCAAGAGGCTTATCGATTGCGGCGGCACCGCCATTATCGCCTCGTACAGCGACAGCGGAAAATCGAGATCTTCGACATATTGCCGCAGCCGCTTTTGCACCCGGCGGTAATACGCGGGACGGTCCGCGACCTGGCGCGTCGAGGAAAGATATGGCCGGTGGATACCGATCCGTCCTGCGACCGTGCGCCGGGTTCCCCCCATGAACGCGAACACGCAGGAACTCAGGCATTGCTTGCCCCTGGCCACAAATGTGGCCAGGCCGAGCTTGCGCAGCAGGCGGCCCAGCTCCATCGCCGCGTCGACGTCGCCGCCGTCTGCGGCGAGCGATATGGCGTTCCCGGCGATGCGTTGCCTGCCGCGCTGGATCAGGCCTTCCATCACTTTGGCGGCATACAGGTCCTGCTGCCCTATCCAGCCTTGAAGGGAAACCTGCACTTCCTCCGAGGCAACCTGCGTGCCGTCCGCGAGCGTGTGCGGGTAAACGGTTTGCGCTGGATTGGCGTAGTTCCTTGGCGCCGACCAGTGCTGTCGGCCATCGACCTGCTCCGAACTGCGGAACAGCAACTCGGCGCGCAGATCGAAACATTGCAGCAGTAGGGCAAACAGCAGCGCGGTCGCGGCAATGACCGGGCGGCGGTCGCACATCGGCTTGCGCGGACCATGAGTGACCTCGGCTGCGCACCGAATGTCCATTCGACAATTTCGCCTGCGGCTCGTGACTTCCCCCTTGCGTTGCGAGCTGGCGCCGGCAACGCACATGGTGTGGCCAAACAAGCTGATGTTGCGCGCATCGCACCAGCGGCGCAAGCGTGCCAAAAGTCATGGGGCGCGGCCGGCCCACGAGGCTTGAATTATGTGAACCCGCCCCGAAATAAACATTTCGAAACGGGTATTTAAGCTCACCAAGGAGTACAATTACTCGCTTGCAACTTTTTCGCGGTTGACTTAGTCTAATAGCGTTATTGCAATTTTGCGGAGGAACACCATGCAACCTGAATTCAGAACCGTGCGAACCGGCGCCCCGGGCGCAACACAGGATATTGGCCTGCAACAGCAAAAGGTGCTGCGCAACACCTATATGTTGCTCGCGCTGAGCCTGATTCCGACGGCCATAGGCGCCGCGATCGGCACCAACATCGACCTCGGTTTCATGCGTACCAGCCCGATGCTGTCCTTCGTCCTCATCCTGGCCGTGTTCTACGGCTGGATTTATGCCATCGAACGCAACAAGGAAAGCTCGCTTGGCGTGGCACTGCTGCTCGGCTTCACCTTGTTCCTGGGACTGCTGCTTGGACCTCTGCTGCATAGAACGCTGGGCTTCAAGAACGGCACCGAACTGGTGATGATGGCCGCGGGCGGCACGGCTGCGGTGTTCTTCGTGATGGCTGGCGTCGCATCCACCACAAAGCGCGACTTCAGCAACCTCGCAGGCTTCCTCACCGTGGGCGCGGTGGTTATCATGCTCGGAGTCGTGGCCAGCCTGTTCCTGCACAGCCCGGTGCTGTACGTGGTGGTACTGGGCGGATTCGTGGTGCTCTCCTCGCTCATGATCATGTGGCAGGTGAACCGCATCGTAAAAGGCGGCGAGACTAATTACATCTCGGCCACGCTGACGCTGTATATCTCGATCTACAACCTGTTCTCCGCGCTGTTGCAACTGCTGGGCATGGGCGGCCGCAACTAGAAACGGCAAGCTTCAATAGAAAGGGCGGCTGCGGCCGCCCTTTATTTTTTATGGGAGACCCGCCCGCGGGCCGATCGGTCGTCGAGCAGATGCTGGTCGGGGCGGGGGCGCCCCTGCTACTTCTCGAACAGCGCCATCGACTCGACGTGCGAGGTATGCGGGAACATGTTGATCACGCCGGCGGCCGCGAGGCGGTAGCCTTTGACATGTACCAGCACCTCGGCATCACGCGCCAGCGTCGCCGGATCGCAGGACACGTAGACGATGCGCCGCGGTCCGCCTTCGCCGAGTGCCTTCACCACCTCGACCGCGCCGTCGCGCGGCGGATCGATCAGCAGCTTGTCGAAACCGCCGGCGCCAAAGCGCGCGCAATTCGCGCCATCGAACAGGTTGGCGCTCTCGAAATGCGCCAGCGTGTCAAGCCCGTTCGCGCGCGCATTGGCCTCTGCGCGCCGCACCAGTTCCGCGTTACCTTCGACGCCCAGCACCTCCGCGCCGCGGCTGGCGATCGGCAGGCTGAAGTTGCCCAGCCCGCAGAACAGGTCGGCGATGCGCTCTCCCGGACGTGGATCCAGCAGCGCCAGCGCCCGCCGCACCAGGATGCGGTTGACCGCGTGATTGACCTGGGTGAAGTCGGTCGGCCGAAAGTGAATCTGCACGCCGAACTCGGGCAGCGAGTAGAAGAGCGGCGGCGCATCGGGCGGAAAGAAGGGTTCGGCCGTATCCGGCCCTGCACGCTGCAGCCAGAGCTGGACGCCGTGCTGCGCCGCAAAGGCCCGCAGCGCGTCCTCGTCGTCTGCGCTCAAGGGATCGAGTATGCGCAGCACCAGCACCGTTACAGCTTCGCCGACGGCAAGTTCGATCTGCGGCAGGCGCGTGGGATTCGACAATCCGGCGATCAGGCTGCGCAAGGGCAGGAGCAGATCGGAAATCGGCCGCGGCAGGACTTCGCAGCTCGTCATGTCCGCGATGAAGCTGCTTTTTCTCTCGTGAAAGCCGACCAACACGCCGCCCTTCTTGGGCACCAGCCGCACCGACAGCCGCGCGCGGTGGCGGTAGCCCCAGGATAGGCCGTAGACCGCGCGCAGCATTGTCTCCGGCCGCAGCTTGCCGATGTGCCACAGACTGTCTTCGAGTACGCGCTGCTTCGCGGCTACCTGTGCACGCGCCTCAAGGTGCTGCATGCTGCAGCCGCCGCATACGCCGAAGTGCGGACAGCGCGGCAGCTCCCGCTCCGCGCTCGGCTCATAGATCGCAGTAGCGGTCGCCAGTTCGTAGCTGGGTTTGCGCCGGTAACTGGCATAGGAAACCGTCTCCCCGGCCAGGCCGCCTTCGATGAATATCGCCTTGCCCTCGAAGCGGGCGACGCCGCGCCCCTCGCGGTCCAGCGATTCGATCACCACAGTCATCAATTATTTCCAGGCCTGGAGGAATTCGCGCCAGTGCGATTCGGACGACTTTCCCAGGGTCGCGCGCACGAGCTCGGCCTCGCGCTGGTACTGTGCCGCATCGAACACGCCGCGCAGCAGTTGAAAGCGCAAATACAGCAGATAGGTGTTGGCCGCGTCGGTCTCGCAGTAGCTGCGGATTTCGCGCAGCTTCCCGTCGAGATATGCGCCCCACACCTGCGAGCCGTCCATGCCGAGCTTGCCCGGAAAGCCGATCAGTTTGGCCATCTCGTCCAGCGGCACGTTGTTGCGCGGCTGATACAGCGCGAGCAGGTCCATCAGGTCGAGATGGCGCGCGTGATAGCGGCTGATGTAGTTGTTCCACTTGAAGTCGCGTTCGTCCTCGCCTTGGTCCCAGTAGCGCGGCGCGGAAATGCCGTGCACCAGGCTGCGGTAGTGCAGCACCGGCAGATCGAAGCCGCCGCCGTTCCAGGACACGAGCTGCGGCGTGTATTTCTCGATGCCGTCGAAAAAGCGCCGAATCAGCTCGGCTTCGCCGTCCTCGGGCGTGCCCAGAGACCAGACGCGGAAGCCGTCGCCTTCGCGCAGCGCGCAAGCGATGGCGATGACGCGCTGCTGATGCGACTGCAGGAAATCGTGGTTCGCAGCGGTACGCCGGCGCTGAAAGGCGATCTCGGCGACGTCCCTGTCGGAAAGCGCAGGGTCGAGGTCGTACAGACGCCGCAGACCGTCGCAGTCGGGCGCGGTTTCGATGTCGAACGCTAGTACCGGCGTCATGCGGCGCTTCTAGTCGGGGAAAATACCGGTCGACAGATAGCGGTCGCCGCGGTCGCAGACGATGGAGACGATGACCGCGTTTTTCACTTCGGCCGCGACGCGCAGCGCCACGCACATGGCCCCGCCCGACGAAATTCCGCCGAAGATCCCCTCCTCGCGCGCCATGCGCCGGGTCATCTCCTCCGCATCGGCCTGGCTCACCGACTCGACGCGGTCCACGCGCGCGGCCTCGTAGATGCGCGGCAGATAGGCCTCGGGCCACTTGCGAATGCCGGGAATCTGCGAGCCCTCGGTCGGCTGGCAGCCTACGATCTGCACCTGCGGATTCTTTTCCTTGAGAAAGCGCGACACCCCCATGATGGTGCCGGTGGTGCCCATGCTGGAAACGAAGTGGGTGATCTTCCCCGCGGTGTCGCGCCAGATTTCCGGTCCGGTGCCTTCGTAGTGTGCGAGCGGATTGTCCGGATTGGCGAACTGATCGAGGATTACGCCCTTGCCCTCATCGCGCATTTTTTCGGCCAGGTCGCGCGCGCCTTCCATGCCGCCCGCCTTGGGCGTAAGGACGATCTCGGCGCCGAAAGCGCGCATGGTCTGGCGCCGCTCCACCGACAGGTGGTCGGGCATGACGAGCACCATGCGATAGCCGCGCATCGCCGCGGCCATGGCGAGCGCGATGCCGGTGTTGCCGCTGGTCGCTTCGATCAGGGTGTCGCCGGGCTTGATCGTGCCGCGTTGCTCGGCGCGCACCACCATGGACAAGGCCGGCCGGTCCTTGACCGAGCCGGCCGGGTTGTTGCCCTCGAGCTTGGCAAGGATGATGTTGCCCTTGCCGTCGTTGGCCGGGCCGGGGATGCGCTTGAGGCGCACCAGCGGCGTGTTGCCGACGCTGTCTTCGATACTCGGGTATGCGCTGCGCGTAGTGTTCATTTGCCCAGCAACTCCTCGCAATAGTCCGCCACGCCCTCTTCCACCGTCAGGAACGGTGCGTCATAGCCGGCACGCCGCAACGCGGCGTTATCGGCTTCGGTATAGCTCTGGTACTTGCCTTTGAGCGCATCGGGGAAAGCGATATATTCGATCATGTTTTTCGCGCGCATGTCATCCAGCGTAAGCGCGGCCTGGCCCTGGTCGCGCAGGCAGGCGTTGATCGTCGCCACGGCGACATCGTTGAAAGTCTGCGCGCGGCCGGTGCCGAGGTTGAATATCCCCGACAGCGACGGCCGCTGGAGAAAATGCATGTTCACGTCGATCACGTCCTCGACCGAGACGAAGTCGCGCTTCTGCTCTCCGTCGGCGTAGCCGTCCAGGCCCTGAAACAGCTTGACCCTGCCCTCGCTTTGGAACTGGTTGAAAAAATGGAACGCGACCGAAGCCATGCGCCCCTTGTGCGCCTCGTTCGGGCCGTAGACATTGAAATAGCGGAAGCCCGCGATCTGGCTTCCGGCATCGGGCAGGCGCCGCCGCACCACCTGGTCGAACAGGAACTTCGAATAGCCGTAAATATTGAGCGGTGCCTCGTATTCGCGTTCCTCGCGGAACACCTTCCCCGCGCCGTAGACCGATGCGGACGAGGCGTACAGCAGCGGCACCTCCTCCTCCTGGCAATAATCGAGCAGGGACACCGAGTAGCGGTAGTTGTTCTCCATCATGTAGCGCCCGTCGGTCTCCATGGTGTCGGAACAGGCGCCCTCATGCAGCACCGCCTCGATGATCCCTTCGAATTCCCCGGCGTCCAAGCGCTCCACGAAGTCGCGCTTGTCGATGAAATCGGCGATGTCGCAGTCGGCCAGGTTCAGGAACTTGTCCGCTCGGGCGAGATTGTCCACCGCGATGATGTCGCTCTCGCCGTGCTCGTTCAGCGCCCGGACCAGATTGGAGCCTATGAATCCGGCAGCGCCGGTGACTACGTAGTACATGATTTTCCCTCTCAGTCCTGTGTTAGCGCCGCCTGCAATTCCTCACGGTGAACCACGGCGGTGCCCAGCTTGCCCACCACGATGCCGGCGGCGCAATTGGCTACGTGCATCGCCTGCGGCAGCGCCGCGCCGCCGCCGAGCATCGCGGCAAGGGCTGCGATCACGGTATCGCCCGCGCCGCTCACATCGAACACCTCGCGCGCCTTCGCCGCCTCGTGCAGCACGCCGCTCTCCTGGTACAGGCTCATGCCGTCCTCGCTGCGCGTGAGCAGCAGCGCCTGCGCACCGAGTTCGCGCCGCAGCGCCTGCGCCCGTTCGGTGAGATCGTCCTCGCTTTTCCAGCGCCCCACCACTTCGCGCATTTCGGCGCGATTAGGCGTGACGATGGTGGCGCCATGGTAACGCGAATAGTCGTCGCCCTTGGGGTCGACCAGGATGATCTTGCCGGCCGCGCGCGCGCGTTCGATCATAGTCGAAATATGCGCAAGCCCGCCTTTGCCGTAGTCGGACAGCACCAGCACGTCGCAGTCCGCCAGCAGCGATTCGAAATCGGCCAGCTTGTCCGCCAGCACCTCGTGGCTGGGCAAGGTCTCGAAATCGATGCGCAGCAGCTGCTGCTGCCGGCCGATCACGCGCAGCTTCACTGTGGTGGGGATGCTGGCATCCTTGAGCAGGCGACAAACGACTTGCTCGGCCTCGACCAGCGCGCGCAGGCGCACGCCGGCCTCGTCGTCGCCGACGACCGACAGCAGCGTCACCCTTGCTCCCAGAGCGGTCGCATTGCGCGCGACGTTGGCCGCGCCGCCGGGACGCTCCTCGGTGCGTTCCACCTTGACCACCGGCACCGGCGCCTCGGGCGAAATGCGGCTCACCTCGCCGAACCAATAGCGGTCGAGCATCACGTCGCCGACCACCAGCAGCCGCGCTGTGCACAGATCCGGCAGAACTTTCAAATCGCTGATCCCTCGTGGTTCGTTGCTCGTTGCTCGTGGCTCGTGGTACGAACAACGAACCACGAACAACGAACAACGGACGGCTTCACAGCCGTCCTATCGGATAGTACTCCAGGCCGTTCTGCCTGACCTCGGCCGGATCGTACAGATTGCGCCCGTCGAAGATGGCCGGCGTGCGCAACAGTTGCTTTATCCGCTGGAAATCCGGGCTGCGAAACTCCTTCCACTCGGTCACGATCGCCAATGCCTCCGCGCCCTCGAGCGCCGCCATCGGCGAATCGGCGAAGCGGACCCGGCTCTCGCCCCGGTAGATATGCCTTGCCTCGGTAATCGCGACCGGGTCGTAGGCGGTGACGCTCGCGCCGCGCTCAAGCAATTCAGCCACCAGCACCCGGCTCGGCGCCTCGCGCATATCGTCGGTGTTGGGCTTGAACGCGAGCCCCCACAGGGCGAAATTCAGCCCTTTCAGGTCGGCGCCGAAGCGCTTTGCGATCTTCGCACCCAGCACCAGCTTCTGCGCCGCGTTGGCCTGCTCCACCGCATCGAGGATAAGCAGGTTCATGCCGCTCTCGCCCGCCGTGCGCATCAGCGCCTGCACGTCCTTGGGGAAGCAGGATCCGCCATAGCCCGCGCCCGGGTAGAGAAAATGGTAGCCGATGCGCGGATCGGCGCCGATGCCGCGGCGCACGCATTCGATGTCCGCGCCCAGGCGCTCGGCCAGATTGGCGAGCTCGTTCATGAAGGAAATGCGCGTGGCCAGCATGGCATTGGCGGCATACTTGGTCAGCTCGGCCGAGCGCACGTCCATCACGATCACGCGCTCGTGGCTGCGCTGGAACGGCGCGTAGAGGTTGCGCATGATCTGCGTCGCGCGCTCGTCGTCGCTGCCCACCACGATGCGGTCGGGGCGCATGAAATCCTCGAGCGCGGCGCCTTCCTTGAGGAATTCCGGATTGGACACGACGCTGAATTCGACCGCAGCGCCGCGCTGCTTCAGCTCCTCTGCGATAGCAGCGCGCACCTTGTCCGCGGTGCCCACCGGCACGGTCGATTTGTCGACGACGACGCGGTACTCCCGCATGTGGCGGCCGATGCTGCGCGCCGCCGCGAGCACGTGCTGCAGATCGGCCGAGCCGTCCTCGGAGGGCGGGGTTCCGACCGCGATGAACTGCACTGCGCCGAATGCCACGGCCTGCTCGATGTCGGTGGTGAACTTAAGCCGCCCCGCCGTGTGGTTGCGGTTCACCATTTCCTGCAGTCCCGGCTCGTAGATCGGGATACCGCCGTCGTTCAGAATCTTGATCTTGCCCGCGTCCAGGTCCAGACACAGCACCTCGTTGCCCACATCTGCAAGGCAGGCACCGCTGACCAGTCCCACGTACCCCGTACCGACCACTGTGATTTTCAATTTACGCTCCGAACGACAAAGTGAATACGCTGCATCTCCACGGCTTGCGATTATGTCATTCCGAGCAAGGTGGGAAGAAGCAGCCCCACCCCCGTCTTGGCGAGGAATCTGCTTTTGCCAAGGCGCCAAAAGCAGATTCCTCGGCGTTCCGCCTCGGAATGACAATTGCCGGAAGTCTCGATGGGTCCGACCAACTCATGGCGCCATATCGAACTCCTCGCTGCGCCGCGGCGGGTAGGTTTCCCAGCCGCCGCAGGCCGGACAGTGCCAGTAGAACTGGCGCGCCTTGAAACCACAGTTCTCGCAGCTGTAACGCGCGACGCGCTGCGTATGGCTGTGCACCAGGTTCTTGACCAGCTGCACGTCGCTGCGGCGTTCGGGCCGGACCACCAGCAGCTCGGCATCGAGCAGCCGGTCCAGCCCGAGCAGGGTCTGGTTGCGGCGCAACTCGTCGCGCACCAGCGTGTGCGCCGCCTCCGGTCCTTGCGCCTCCAGCGTCGACTCGAACGCCACGTCGAGCAGGTCGAGCGAAGGCGAGCTCGCAAGAAAGCCGCGCAACAGGGTCAAGCCCTCATCGCTCTTGCCGAGCGCGCGGTAGCTGTCGAGCAGCCGCCGCGCCACCAGGGCGAGGTAAGCCGGGTTCTGCTGCTCGATGCGCTTCCATGCCTCGATCGCCGCCGCGTGATTGCCGGCGGCCGCATGGATGTCGCCGAGCAGCACATTGGCGCGTGCGCACTTGCGATTGACCTTCAGCGCCTGCTCAAGGCGCGCCACCGCTGCGGCGGCGCGCGAGTGCGTCATTTCGATCGCGGCCAGTTCGCAATGGTAGTTGGCGATCTCCTTGTCCCAGGACTGGCCCGTGTCGGCGCCGAGTTCGGTAGCGACGACTATGGTCTTTTCCCAGTCCTTTTCCTGCTGATAGACGTCGAGCAGCGCTTTCAGCGCGGCGGTGCGGTGCGGGGTATCGCGCAGTTTGACGAATACTTCCTCGGCACGGTCTAGCAGCCCGGCCTTGAGGTAGTCCTGGCCGAGTTCGAACAGTGCGGCAAGCCGCTGCTCCTGCCCCAGATCGCCGCGCTCGAGCAAGTTGCGGTGCATACGGATCGCGCGCTCGGTTTCGCCGCGACGGCGGAACAGATTGCCCAGCGCGAAGTGCAGCTCGATCGTTTCCGGATCGACCTTGACCACTTCGATGAAAGCCTCGATCGCCTTGTCCGGCTGCTCATTGAGCAGAAAATTGAGCCCCTTGAAATACGAGCGCGGCAGCGAGCGGGATTCCGACACCAGGTGTTTGATGTCTATGCGCGCCGCGAGCCAGCCCAGTCCGAAGAACAGCGGAAATGCGAGCAGCCACCAGAACTCGAATTCCATGGCAGCGTGCTAGAGATCGGGGAGCGAGCCGATGCCGCTGTCGTCAGGGTGTGCCTCGGCTTCCCGCGCCCGGCTGCGCAGTTCGCGCTGCAGCCGCCCGATTTCGCGCCTTTGCCTGAACACCGTGCCCAGCGTAGCGAGGACCCCTATGGCCGCGCCCGCGGCGAAGAACACCAGCAGCACCAGGATCAGCGGCGCGCGCCACATCTGGTCGAAATACAGGTGCAGGCTGACTATATCGGTGTTCTTCAGCGCGAGCATAAACAGCGCCATGAACAGGACGATGCGCAGAGCCCAGGCAAGGACGCGCATGGATCGCTTCAGAAAAGACAGGCGGCATCGAAACGATGCCGCCCGTTCCGGCCCGCCGAGCGCGCGCTAATTCGAGTCCACGCGCTCACGCAGTTCCTTGCCGGCCTTGAAGTGCGGCACGAACTTCTCCGGCACCTGGACCTTGTCCCCGGACTTCGGATTCCTGCCCGTACGGGGCGGGCGATAATTCAGCCCGAAACTGCCGAAGCCGCGGATCTCGATGCGCTGGCCGTTGACCAGGCTGAGCGTCATCGCATCGAGTATGGTCTTGACCGCGAACTCGGCGTCCTTGGCAACCAGCTGCGGATAGCGCCCCGCCAGCCTGGCGATCAATTCGGACTTGGTCATCTTCTCCTGCCCCTCGTTGTTATTGCTGAGAGTTTTTGTTGTCCAGTTTTGCCTTCAACAGCGCGCCAAGACTGGTGCTGCCCGAACTCGCCGCACTCTCGCTTTGCAGCTTCTGCATCGCGCCCTGCTCCTCGGCCATATCCTTAGCCTTGATGGACAGGTTGATCGAGCGGTTCTTGCGATCGATGTTGATGATCATCGCGGTCACCGCATCGCCTTCCTTGAGGTGATGCGTCAGATCCTCGATGCGCTCGCGCGACACTTCCGATACGCGCAGATAGCCTTCGACATCGCCCTCGAGCGCAATCACCGCGCCTTTGGCGTCGACCGACTTGACCGTGCCCTGCACCACGCTGTTCTTCTCGTGGGTCGCGATGTAATTGGTGAACGGGTCGCCGTCCATCTGCTTGATGCCCAGGGAAATGCGCTCGCGCTCGGTGTCGATCGCCAGCACCACCGCCTCGACCTCGTCGCCTTTCTTGTAGTTGCGCACGGCCTCTTCGCCCGGCGCGCTCCAGGACAGGTCCGACAGGTGCACCAGGCCGTCGATCCCGCCCGGCAGACCGATGAACACGCCGAAATCGGTGATCGACTTGATCTGCCCCTTGACGCGGTCGCCCTTCTTGAAGTTGATGGCGAACTCGCCCCAGGGGTTGGGCAGGCACTGCTTCATCCCGAGCGATATGCGGCGGCGCTCCTCGTCGATTTCGAGGATCATGACCTCAACTTCGTCGCCGAGCTGCACCACCTTGGACGGATGCACGTTCTTGTTGGTCCAGTCCATCTCGGACACGTGCACCAGGCCCTCGATGCCCTGCTCGACCTCGACGAACGCGCCGTAGTCGGTGAGATTGGTGACTTTGCCGAACAGGCGCGTGCCGGTCGGGTAGCGGCGCGACAGGCCCACCCAGGGATCTTCGCCCAGCTGCTTCATGCCGAGCGACACGCGATTCTTTTCCTGGTCGAACTTGAGTATCTTGGCGGTGACTTCGTCGCCGACGTTGAGCACCTCGGACGGATGCTTGACGCGGCGCCAGGCGAGGTCGGTGATGTGCAGCAGGCCATCGATGCCGCCGAGATCGACGAACGCGCCGTAGTCGGTGATGTTCTTGACTATGCCTTTTACGACCGCGCCCTCGGACAGGGTCTGCAGCAACTTCTGCCGCTCTTCGCCCTGGCTCGCCTCGAGCACGGCGCGGCGCGATACCACCACGTTGTTGCGCTTGCGGTCGAGCTTGATGACCTTGAATTCCATGGTCTTGCCTTCGAACGGCGTGGTGTCCTTGACCGGGCGAATATCCACCAGCGACCCGGGCAGGAAGGCACGGATGCCGTTGGCCATGACGGTAAGGCCGCCTTTGACTTTGCCGCTGATCACGCCGCTAACCAGTTCGCCCGTTTCCAGGGCTTTTTCCAGGTCCATCCAGGCGGACAGGCGCTTGGCCTTGTCGCGCGACAGGCGCGTTTCGCCGAAGCCGTCTTCCAGGGCCTCGATCGCGACGCTGACGAAATCGCCGACCTTGGCTTCCACCTCGCCGGCATCATTGCGGAATTCTTCTACGGGGATGAAGCTCTCGGACTTGAGTCCGGCGTTCACCACCACAAAATTCATGTCTACACGTACGACTTCTGCTGTGATCACCTCGCCGATGCGCATTTCCTGGCGCGTCAGGCTTTCTTCGAATAAGGCTGCGAAATTGTTTTCGTTGGAGGCGACCGCGGGGGAAAGATTGGACATTGGGTTTATTTACCTGATTTGATTCACCGACCTTGCGGACGGGTTGATTAAACACAAAGCGGACGCACAGGAAGAGCCAAAACAATGTGAGGGGATACCTCCCCTCATGACTCCCCTAAGTCAGCGGCCGTTTCAGAACACCCTGAAACGGCCTCCTGGGGCATTTAACGACACGAGGGGATACTTCCCCCTCGTGCTCCCCTAAATCAGCGGCCGTTTCAGAACACCCTGAAACGGCCTCCTATCTGTGTGAGTCCGCCACCTTTTGCCGGTACCAATCAAGTACCTGGCGCACTACTTCATCGACGCTCCGACCGCTGCTATCCAATTCACGGGCATCGACGGCCATTTGCAGGGGTGCTGCGCTTCTGGCGCTGTCGCGCTGGTCGCGTTCATGCAATTCCCGCAAAAGGGTTCGCATATTAGCATCGATTCCTTTTTCTTTCAACTGCTTATACCTGCGCTCGGCGCGCACTTCAGCGCTCGCGGTCAGATACACCTTGAGTATCGCGTCAGGAAACACCACCGTGCCCATGTCGCGCCCTTCGGCGACCAGGCCCGGCGTCTGGCGAAACGCCTGCTGGCGCGCCAGCAAGGCCCGGCGCACCCCGGGCAGCACGGCGACTCTGGAGGCGCCCATGCTGCAGACCTCGCTCCGAATTGCGTCTGTAACTTCTTGACCTGAAAGAATAATATCTCCATGGTCAAAACGTGCATCGAGCGCTTCTGCCAGTCCTGCCAGCGCGTCCGCGTCATCGAAGCCGACGCCCGCCTGCAGCGCTGCCAAGGCGACCAGGCGATACAAAGCGCCGCTGTCGAGATAGTGAAACCCGAGCATCCCCGCCACGCCCAGCGCGATCGTGCCTTTGCCCGAAGCCGACGGGCCGTCGATGGCGATCACCGGCACAGCCGATTTTTCTTCCGCCGCCACGTCAGTCCGAAATCCGCGCCAGCGCGTCGAAATAGCCCGGGAATGTCTTGTTCACGCACTGCGGATCGTTGATGCGCACCGCGACCCCGCCCAAGGCGGCCAGCGAAAAGCACATCGCCATGCGGTGGTCGTCATAAGTGTCTATGGCGACGCCGGAAACGAGACCCGAAGCCGGCGGCGTGATACGCAGGAAATCCGCCCCCGCCTCCACCGTCGCGCCGAGCTTGCGCAATTCGGTGGCCATGGCGGCGATGCGGTCGGTTTCCTTCACGCGCCAGCTGCCGATGTTGCGCAGCACGCTGGTGCCGTCGGCGAACAACGCCGCCACGGCGATGGTCATGGCGGCGTCCGGAATATGGTTGAAGTCGGCATCGATCGCGCGGAGCTTGCCCGTCGCTGCGCCCGCGCCGGCCTCGACCCAGTTGTCGCCCATGACGATGCCGGCGCCCATGCGTTCCAGCACCTCGGCAAAGCGTATGTCGCCCTGGATGCTCGCGCGGCCCACGCCCTCTACGCGCACCGGACCGCCGCCGCTCAGTGCGCTGATCGCGCCGGCGGCGAGGAAATAGGAGGCGGAGGAAGCGTCGCCCTCGACGTGGATCTCGCCTGGGCTGCGGTAGCGCGCGCCGGCGGGAACGGTGAATTCGACCCAGCCCTTGCGCACTACTTCGACGCCGAAACGGCGCATCACGTTAAAGGTGATGTCGACATAGGGCTTGGAAATCAGCTCGCCCTCGACCGCAATCGCAAATTTCCTGCCGGTGAGCGGCAGCGCCAGCAGCAGCGCGGTAAGAAACTGACTGGACACATCGCCGCGCACGCTCACCTTCGTGACCGGATCAGTGGCCGCGGCGTGAATCTGCAACGGCGGATAGCCGCGCATTCCGAGATAGTCGATGCGGGCGCCGAGACCGCGCAAGGCGTCTACCAGGTCGCGGATCGGGCGCTCGTGCATGCGCGCCACGCCGGACAGGCGGTAGTCCCCGCCGCACAGAGCCAGCACCGCCGTCAGCGGCCGAAACGCGGTGCCGGCGTTGCCCAGAAACAAATCTGCCGATTTCACCTTGAACGCGCCGCCGACCCCGCGCACGCGCAGCGCCGGCCCCAGCTGCTCGCATGCGACCCCGAGCTGGCGCAGCGCCGCGAGCATGTGGCGGGTGTCGTCGGAATCCAGCAGGTCGAGGATGCGCGTATCGCCCTGCGCCAGAGCGGCAAGCAGCAGCATGCGGTTGGAAATGCTTTTCGACCCCGGCAGCCTCACCGTGCCGGCCGCGCGGCGTATGGGTGCAAGCTCGAGATAAGCCACTGCGCTCAAGCCGCGACTCGAACTGCGGAAACGACGCGGACCGGCGTCATTGCTGGCGCCGCAGCCATTTGTTGCGCGCGTCGCGCGCCCGGGCGAATATCTTTTCCAGCCCTGCCGCATCGCCCTTCTGCAGCAACTGTTTCACCTCTGCCAGCTCGCGCTGATAGCCCGTGAGTTCGGCCAGCAGCGCCTTGCGGTTGGCGATACAGATATCGCGCCACATTTCCGGATGGCTGGAGGCGATGCGGGTGAAATCGCGGAACCCCCCGGCTGCATAGTCGAACAGCTGCTTTCCGTTCGGATGGCACGCGACCCGGTCCACCAGTGCATAGGACAGCAGGTGCGGCAGATGGCTCACCGCCGCGAACACGCGGTCGTGCTCGGCCGGCTGCATGCGGAACAGCCTGGCGCCGCAAAGCCGCCAGGCCGCACGCACCCGGCGGATGCTGCGCTCGCTGTTCTCGGGCAGAGGGGTCAGCACCACCTTGCGCCGCTGGTATAGATCGGCACGCGCCGCGCGCACACCGCTGTGCTCGGCGCCCGCGATCGGGTGGCCGGGGACGAACTGCGCGGCGCGCTTTCCGAGCAGGCGGTAGGCGAGCGCCACCACATCGCGTTTGGTGCTGCCGCCATCGGTCACGACCGTCCCCGACCCCAGATGCGGGGCGATGGCGCGCATGACCGAGGCCATCTGACCCACCGGCGTGGCGATGAGCACGAGGTCGGCGCCGGCCACGACGGCCGGATCCTCCGACGCTTCGTCGATGACGCCGAGCCGGAGAGCATGTGCGATATTGGCCGGATTGCGGCCCAGACCGATGACCCGCTTCGCCGCGCCCGCCGCTTTCAGCCCGAGCGCGAACGAGCCGCCGATGAGGCCGACGCCGAAGATTGCGATGGTATCGAGACGGGGCCCTGCCACGCGCTAGTCCTTGAGCACCGCTTCCATGGCCTCCAGGAAGCGCGCGTTCTCCTGCGCCAGGCCCACGGTCACGCGCAAGTGATCTGGCATGCCGTAATTGGCCAGCGGCCGCACGATCACGCCCAGCCGCAGCAGCTTCTGAAACACCGCGGCGGCCTGGCTCTGCTCGCCCGCACGCGGGATTTCGACAGTGACGAAGTTGCCGTACGAGGGAATCCAGGCAAGTCCCAGCCGCTTGCACCCGGCGAGAAGCTGCGCCATTCCGACCACGTTGAGTTCATAGCTCTCGCGCACGAAGTCCTCGTCGGAAAGCGCGGCGACGGCGGCGGCAATTGCGAGATTATTGACATTGAACGGCTGACGCACGCGATGGAGCAGATCCGCCACCTGCGCATGGCACACGCCGTAGCCGACGCGCAGGCCGGCCAGTCCGTAGACCTTGGAAAAAGTGCGCGTCACGATCAGATTGGGAAAGCGCTCGACCCAGGCGATGCTGGGGCAACGCAATTCCGGAGCCAGATACTCGTTGTAGGCTTCATCCACCACCACGACCACGTTCTTCGGCGCCCGCGAGAGAAAGGACTCGAGTTCCGCAGCCGTGAGCATGGTGCCGGTCGGATTGTTCGGATTGGCGATGAACACGACATGGGTGTCGGGCCGGATCGCCGCCAGCATCGCTTCGAGATCGTGGCCGAAATTCTTCGCCGGAACGACGATGCTGTGCGCGCCACGCGCCTGCGTCGCCAGCGGGTAAACGGCGAAAGCGTGCTGCGAATAGACGGCGGAGCAGCCCGGCGCGAGAAACGCCATGCCGGCGAGCTCGAGCACGTCGTTCGATCCGTTGCCGAGCACGATCTGCTGCATCGGCACGCCCAGCCGCCGCGACAGCGCCTGCGTCAGCGCGAAGCCGTCGGGGTAGCGCGCGAGTTCCGGCAGCGCCGCTTTGATCGCTGCAAGCGCCTTGGGCGAGAGACCGCGCGGGTTCTCGTTGGAAGCCAGTTTCACGATGCTGCGCTCGTCCAGCCCGAGCTCGCGCGCAAGCTCGGTAATCGGCTTGCCGGGTTGATAGGGAGCGATGGCGCGCACGTAGGCGGGGGAGAGTTCGCAGATGTCCATGATGTCCGTCATAAGTTGGGGAACAAACGCTACAGCACCGCTGCGGGATAGGAACCGAGAATCTTCAGGAACGGCGCGAGCTTTTCCAGCTCGGCCAGCGCCTTCGCCACCCTGGGATCCTGGCGATGGCCCTGCACATCGACGTAGAACATGTAGTCCCAGCGCCCGGTGCGCGCCGGGCGCGATTCCAGCCTGGTCATACTGACGCCGTGCCTGGCGATCGGCGTGAGCAGCGCGTGCACCGCACCGGGCCGGTTCGGCGCCGACATGACGATAGAAGTCAGATCCTTGCCCGAGGGCGCGGCATCGTGGTCGCCCAGCACCAGGAAACGCGTGGTGTTATTCGGGTCGTCCTCGATATTGCGCGCCGCCAGCTTGAGGCCATGGCGCTCCACGGCGATATCGCCCGCTATCGCCGCGGCAGCTGCGTCTTTCGCAGCGAGCCGCGCGGCCTCGGAGTTGCTCGCCACCGGAACGCGTTCGGCATCGGGCAAGCTGCGGCTCAGCCACTGGTTGCACTGCGCCAGCGACTGCGGATGGGAATAAACGCGCACGATTTTCTTCAGCACACCCGACTTGGACATCAGGTTCTGGCGCACGCGCAGCACCGTTTCGGCGCATATCTTGAGCGGCGTGCTGAGCAGCAGATCGTGCGTCCTGTCGATTGCGCCTTCGCTCGAGTTCTCCACCGGCACCACGCCGTAATTGGCGGCGCCGGTCTCGGCCTGGCGAAATACCTCGTCGATCGAGGTGCAGGGCAAAGCGCGTACGCCGCCGCCGAACAGCTTCAGCACCGCCATCTCGCTGAAGGTGCCGGCGGGACCGAGATAGGACACCGCGAGTGGCTGCTCCAGCGCGCGGCAGGCGGAAATGATTTCCCCGTACACACGGGCGAGCGCTTCCTTGCCCAGCGGTCCGCCGTTCTTTTCGAGTATCCCGCGCAGCACCTGCGCTTCGCGCTCGGGCCGATAAATCTGCTTGCCCTGCTTGAGCCTGCCCACCGTATGCGCCACCCGCGCACGCTCGTTCAGGGTGCGCAGCAGGCGCTCGTCGAGTGCGTCGATGCGCGCGCGCAGCTTGGCCAGTTCCTTCTTCATGGTCACCTCAGTCCCTCAGCGGCAAATAACGCACCGCCAGCACGCCGTCTATCTTCCCCAGCTGCGCCACCAGCTCGCTCGTCGCAGCGCTGTCCATGTCGACCAAGGTGTAGGCCATCCCGCCCTTGGACTTGTTCAGCATGTCGTGAATATTCAGCCCCGCCTTCGCCACGGTGGCGGAAATCTGCGCCACCATATTGGGCACGTTGGCGTTGGCGATGGCGATGCGGTATGGCGACTCGCGCGGCATGGTCGCGTCCGGAAAATTGACTGCGTTGGATACGTTGCCGTTCTCGAGGTATTCGCGCACCTGCTCCACGACCATCACGGCACAATTGTCCTCGGCCTCGCGCGTGGACGCCCCGAGGTGCGGCAGTGCGACCACGCCGGGCACGCCGAGCAGCCGGCTTTCCGGGAAATCGCTCACATAACACTTCAGCCTGTTCGCTTCGAGCGCCTGCGCCACGGACTCGCAGTCGACGATGCCTTCGCGCGAAAAATTGAGCAGGATGGCGCCCGGGCGCACCAGCTCCAAAGTCCGCGCGTTCACCAGATTGCGCGTCTGCGGCAGGAGCGGAACATGCAGCGTGACAAAGTCACTCGCCTGCAGCACTTCGTCAATGGACTGCACCCGCTTCAGCTGCGCCGGCAGATCCCGGGCCGCCTCCGCGGTGATCGCCGGGTCATAGCCGAGCACGTTCATGCCCAGATGAATCGCTGCGTCGGCGACCAGGCGGCCAACCTTGCCCAGGCCAATGACGCCCAGCGTATGCTGCGCCAGTTCCATGCCGGCGAATTGCTTTTTGCCGTCCTCGACCCGCTGCGCCAGTGCTGCATCCCCGCCGTCGAGCGCGCGCACGAATTCCAGCGCCGGCGCGAGCTTGCGCGCGCCGATCAGCATGCCCGCCAGCACCAGCTCTTTCACCGCGTTGGCGTTGGCGCCGGGGGCATTGAACACCGGCACGCCATGCTCGCTCATCGCCTTCACCGGAATGTTGTTGACGCCGGCGCCGGCGCGACCTATCGCCTTCAGCGAAGCTGCTATTTTCATCGCGTGCAGATCCTGCGAGCGCAGCAGGATGGCGTCGGGATCCGCCGCCGCCTCGACGACACGATAGCGCTCGGCGGGAAAGCGCTTGAGTCCGACCTGGGCGATATTGTTCATTACCAGTATTTCAAACGGCTTGCGCACAGGCATGCTCATTTTCCATGCCGGCCCTCGAACTCGCGCATATACTCGACCAGCCGCTGCACCCCTTCGATGGGCATGGCGTTGTACATCGACGCGCGCATGCCGCCGACCGAGCGGTGGCCTTTCAATTGCACCATGCCGTTCGCCTTTGCCCCCTTGAGGAACTCCTCGTCCAGGGCCTCGTTTTTGAGCTTGAACGGCACGTTCATGCGCGAGCGGTCGCGCGGCTCGACCGGGCTGATGAAGAACGTGCTCTGGTCGAGGTAGTCGTACAGCAGCTTGGCCTTGGCGATGTTGCGCTGCTCGATCTTTGCAAGCCCGCCCTGTGCTTTGACCCACTTGAACACCAGCCCGGCGATGTAGATGGCGTAGGTGGGCGGCGTATTGAACATGGAATCCGCCTCGGCCTGCTGTTTGTAGTCGAACGCCGACGGAGTAAAGGGCGCTGCCTGGCCGATCAGGTCGTCGCGTACGATCACCAGCGTCAGGCCGGCCGGACCGATGTTCTTCTGCGCCCCACCGTAGATCAAGCCGTATTTCGCCACGTCCACCGGCCGCGACAGGATATGCGAAGACATGTCGGCCACCAGAGGCACCGCGCCGGTGTCCGGCACCCAGTGGTACTCCAGGCCGCCGATGGTCTCGTTGGAGCAGATGTGAACGTAGCCCGCGTCTTTCGACAGCTTCCAGCTAGCCTGCGGCGGAATATAGGTGAAGTGCCTGTCCTCGCTCGAGGCCGCGACGTTCACGCTGCAGTATTTTTTGGCTTCCTTGATCGACTTTTTCGACCATTCCCCGGTATTGACGTAATCGGCCACGCTGCGGCCGCGCAGCAGGTTCATCGGCACGATCGCGTTCTCTGCGATCGCCCCGCCCTGCAGGAACAGCACCTTGTAATTCGCCGGCACCGCCAGCAGTTCGCGGAGGTTTTTTTCGGCCTCGGCGTGGATCGAAATGAATTCCTTGCCGCGGTGGCTCATTTCCATGACCGACATCCCGCTGCCGTGCCAGTCGAGCATCTCGTCCGCCGCCTGCTGCAGGACCGTCTCCGGCAGCACCGCCGGGCCCGCGCTGAAATTGAACACCCGTGTCACGATTACCCCCTCCTATGCGTGATGCCTAAGCGGCGGCGCCGCGCCTCACTCGTCCGCGACAATATTCTTCGTATCACCGTTACCGTTGTCGCCGCTGTCGTCGTCCGACTCCAGAACCTTTTCGACCCCGGCGAGCCGAGTGCCGGCGTCGAGGTTGATCAGCGTCACGCCCTGGGTCGAGCGCCCCTGCTCGCGGATCTGCGCGACGCTGGTGCGGATGACAACGCCGCTGCTCGAAACCAGCATCACCTCGTCCTTTTCCTCGACCAGCACCGCACCGACCAGTTTGCCATTGCGCTCGCCCGTATGAATCGCGATCATGCCCTTGGTGCCGCGGCCATGCCGAGTGTACTCGGAAATCGGGGTGCGCTTGCCAAAGCCGTTTTCGGTGGCGGTGAGCACGGTCTGGCTTTCGTTCTCCGCCACCAGCATGGAAATCACGCGCTGCGTCAGGTCCAGGCTCATGCCGCGCACGCCGCGCGTTGCGCGTCCCATCGGCCGAACGTCGTCTTCGCCGAAGCGAACCGCCTTGCCCGCATCGGAGAACAGCATCACGTCGTACGTGCCGTCGGTGATGGCGACGCCGATGAGGAAGTCGCCTTCGTCCAACTCCACCGCGATGATGCCCTTGCCGCGCGGGTTGGCAAATGCCGAGAGCGGCGTCTTCTTCACCGTGCCCTGGTCGGTCGCCATGAAAATGAAATGCCCATCGTCGAACTGCTTCACCGGCAGGATGGCGGTGATCTTCTCGTCCTCCGACAAGGGGAACATGTTGACAATGGGCTTGCCGCGGCTGGCGCGGCTGCCCTGCGGCACCTGGTAGACCTTGAGCCAGTACACGCGGCCGCGGCTGGAGAAACACAGAATGTAGTCGTGGGTGTTGGCGATGAACAGGCGCTCGATGAAATCGTCTTCCTTGGTCGCCGTCGCCTGCCTGCCGCGCCCGCCGCGGCGTTGCGCGCTGTAGTCGGCGAGCGGCTGCGACTTGATGTAGCCGGTGTGCGACAGCGTCACCACCATGTCGGCCGGCGTGATCAGGTCCTCGTTATCGAGGTCCTGCGGATTGAGCTCGATCTCGCTCTTCCTCTTGTCGCCGTACTGCTGTTTGATCGCGTTCATTTCGTCGACAATGATCGCCGTGATGCGCGCAGGATTGGCGAGAATGTCGAGATAATCGGCGATCTGCAGCATCACCTCCTTGTATTCGGACACGATCTTGTCCTGCTCCAGGCCGGTGAGGCGCTGCAGGCGCATTTCCAGGATCGCCTGCGCCTGGGCATCCGAAAGATGGTAGCCGCCTTCGACCAGGCCGAAATTGGCCGCGAGTCCGTCCGGGCGCGAGGCGTCTGCCGCCGCGCGCTGCAGCATCTCCGCCACCAGCGGCGAGCGCCAGGCCTTGGCCATCAGCGCCTGCTTGGCTTCGGCCGGCGTCTGCGATTGCTTGATCAGGGCGATGATTTCATCCACGTTCGACAGCGCCACCGCCAGACCTTCAAGGATATGGCCGCGCTCGCGCGCCTTGCGCAGTTCGAACACGGTGCGCCGCGTCACCACCTCGCGCCGGTGCGCGAGGAACGCATCGAGCATCTGCTTCAGGTTCAGCAGGCGCGGCTGGCCGTCGACCAGCGCCACCATATTGATGCCGAAGCTGTCCTGCAGCTGGGTCTGCTTGTACAGGTTGTTGAGTACCACTTCGGGCAGCTCGCCGCGCTTCAATTCGAACACCATGCGCATGCCCGACTTGTCCGACTCGTCGCGGATTTCGCTGATGCCTTCCAGCTTCTTCTCGTTCACCAGATCGGCGATGCGTTCGAGCAGGCTCTTCTTGTTCACCTGGTAGGGCAGCTCGTCGACGATGATCGCCTGGCGGTTGCCCTTCTCCATGTCCTCGAAATGCGTGCGCGCACGCATGATCACGCGGCCACGACCGGTGCGGTAGCCCTGGTGCACGCCAGTGATGCCGTAGATGATGCCGGCCGTCGGAAAATCCGGCGCCGGCATGATCTCGATCAGTTCGTCGATGCTGATGCCGGGGTTGGCAAGCAGCGCCAGCCCCGCGTCGATCACCTCGGCCAGGTTATGCGGCGGGATGTTGGTCGCCATGCCGACCGCAATACCCGACGATCCGTTGATGAGCAGGTTGGGTATGCGCGTCGGCAGCGCCGTCGGCTCCATTTCCTTGCCGTCGTAATTCGGCACGAAATCGACCGTTTCCTTGTCGATATCGGCCAGCAACTCTGAGGCGATGCGCTCCAGCCGGCATTCGGTGTAGCGGTATGCCGCGGCCGAATCGCCGTCGATCGAGCCGAAGTTGCCCTGCCCGTCGATCAGCGTGTAGCGCATGGAAAAGTCCTGCGCCATGCGCACCAGCGCCTCGTAGGTGGCGGAATCGCCGTGCGGGTGATATTTGCCCAGCACCTCGCCGACAATGCGCGCGCATTTCACGTAAGGCCGGTTCCATACGTTGTTCGACTCGTGCATCGCGAACAGCACGCGCCGGTGCACCGGCTTCAGCCCGTCGCGCACGTCCGGCAGAGCCCGCCCCACGATTACGCTCATGGCGTAATCAAGATATGAGCGGCGCATTTCCTCTTCGAGGCTTACCGGCAGAGTTTCTTTTGCGAACTGTTCCATGATCCGAGCGGATTTATTTTAAGTTTGCGACTGAACCGGGGCCCATGGCGGGCCAATCCCCGTTCGTCGCGGCCCCGAAAAAAGCGCCGCAAATCGCGGCCGAAAAAGCATTGAATTTTAGCATGTGGAAGTACTTTGTCGCCACTAAAACCACCGAATTTCCGTCGCATCTGCCGCCGCCCGCTTGACCTCGGTTTACCTTTCTGCTGTATCCTGCGAGCGAACCGCCGCGCGCAAGCGCAAATGAAGAGCCTGATGCCGACTTGGAAGCCGACGTGCAATCTATAGACCTGTTAATCGAAGCGCGCTGGGTCATCCCGGTCAACCCAGCCGGGCGCGTGCTTGAACACCATTGCGTCGCCGTGCGCGACGGGCGCATTCTCGACGTGCTGCCTACGGCGCAGGCGCAGGCGGCCTACGATGCGGCCGAGCGCGTAGCGCTTCCAGGGCACGCGCTCATTCCGGGCATGGTCAACCTGCATACCCATGCATCGATGACGCTGATGCGCGGGTTCGCCGACGACATGGCGCTGATGCGCTGGCTGCAGAATCGCATATGGCCGGCCGAGGCCAAGTTCGTGTCAGCGCAGTTCGTCTACGACGGTACGCTGCTCGCCTGCGCCGAAATGCTGCGCGCGGGGATCACCTGTTTCAACGACATGTATTTCTACCCCGGCGAAGCCGGGCGGGCCGCGCTCGACATGGGCATGCGCGCCGCGCTGGGCCTGATCGTCATCGATTTTCCCAGTACCTACGCTGCCGACGCCGACGACTATGTGGACAAGGGGCTGGCCGTGCGCGACGGGCTGCGCGAGCATCCGTTACTATCGTTCTGCATGGCACCGCACGCTCCCTATACCGTCAGTGACAAGGCTTTTTCGCGGCTGATCACTCTTGCCGAGGAGCTCGATCTGCCGGTGCACATGCACGTGCACGAAACCCGGGACGAGATCGGGCAGAGCGTCGCACAGCACGGGGTGCGCCCGCTCGAACGCCTGCGCCGCCTCGGCCTGGTCGGACCCAATCTGATCGCGGTGCATGCGATACACCTGACGCCGGAGGAGATCGCGCTGCTGGGGCAAAACGGCAGTTCGGTCGCGCATTGCCCTTCCTCCAATCTCAAGCTCGCCAACGGCTTTGCGCCGGTGACGCACATGCTGGCCGAGGGCATCAATGTCGGGCTGGGAACGGACGGATCAGCCAGCAACAACCGCCTCGACCTGTTCCAGGAGATGCGCCAGGCGGCGCTGCTCGCCAAGGCGGTGAGCGGCGACGCGAGCGCGCTCCATGCGCGCCAGGCGCTGGCCATGGCGACGCTCGATGGCGCGCGTGCGCTGCACCTGGATCAGTCGATCGGGTCGATCGAGCGCGGCAAGTTTGCCGACCTGACCGCGATCGAGTTCGCCGCGCCCGAAATGCTGCCCTGCTACGATCCGATTTCACATCTCGTCTATGCCGCCGGCCGCGAAAACGTCAGCCACGTCTGGGTCGCGGGACGCCTGCTGGTCGAGGAGCGGGAACTGAAAAACCAGCCGAAAAATGATCTGGAAAACTTGGCGCTCCTGTGGCAGAATAGGCTATCAATGGAAACAATGGCTTAACAAAAGTCTGCACTGAAGGTCTGCAACGAAGTTTCCACGAAGGAAGACGGTCGAACTTAATCGAGGGGAAAATATGAAAAAGACAGTGAAGCACATCGCGTTAGCCTTTTCCGCCGCCGCCGCACTCTCGCTCGGGATGAGCGCGACCAGCGCCTTCGCCCAAGTTAATGGATATGTCCAGGCCCCGGTCTCCGGGGTCACCGTGAAAGACCCGTTTGGTCTGTGCTGGCGCACCGGTTACTGGACGCCCGCCATGGCGACTACCGAATGCGATCCGGAATTGGTGCCGAAGAAAGCCGCGCCCGCACCCGCGCCGGTCGTTACGCCGCCGCCTGCACCTGCGCCTATGCCCAAACACGAAGCCAAGCCGGTCGTTGAAAAGGTGACCATGGCCGCCGAAACGAACTTCGATTTCGACAAGGCCGTGCTCAAACCCGAAGGCAGGGCCAAGCTCGACGACCTCGCGAGCAAACTCAAGGCGATCAACCTGGAAGTGATCATCGCGGTCGGCCACACCGACAGCATCGGCACCAAAGCGTACAACCAGAAGCTGTCCGTGCGCCGCGCCAACGCAGTCAAGGCTTACTTGGTGAGCAGGGGCGTCGAACCCAACCGCATTTACACCGAAGGCAAGGGCGAAACCCAGCCGATCGCCAGCAACAAGACCAAGGAAGGCCGTGCCAAGAACCGCCGCGTCGAAATCGAGGTGGTGGGAACCCAACAAAGGTAAGCTTGCGCAGTTCCTTCAAAAGCCCTGCGCAAGCGGGGCTTTTTTATTTTGGATACAGACATGAATGCCGACCCGCAAGAACTGGCGAAATTCAGCGAACTGGCCCACCGCTGGTGGGATCCGAGCAGCGAATTCAAGCCGCTGCACCAGATCAATCCCCTGCGCCTGGGATGGATCGACGGCATCGCCGAACTGAAAGGCAAATCGGTGATCGACGTCGGCTGCGGCGGCGGCATCCTGGCCGAAGCGATGGCGGCATTGGGCGCACGGGTCAAGGGCATCGACCTGTCGGAAAAAGCGCTGAAAGTGGCGATGCTGCACCTGCTCGAGTCGCACCTCGACGTGAACTACGAAGAAATCAGCGCCGAAGCGCTCGCGCAGCGCGAGCCCGCACAATACGATGCGCTCACCTGCATGGAAATGCTCGAGCACGTACCCGATCCAGCGAGCACGGTCAGCGCCTGCGCGCAGCTGGTCAAACCGGGCGGGCAGCTGTTCTTTTCCACCATCAATCGCAACCCCAAGTCCTACCTGTTCGCGGTGATCGGCGCCGAATACATCCTGCGGCTGCTGCCGCGCGGCACGCACGATTACGCAAAATTCCTCAAACCCTCGGAACTCGCGCGGCATTGTCGTGCCGCCGGCCTCACGCTGAAATCGGTGATCGGCATGAGCTACAACCCGCTGAGCAAAATTTACGCGCTCAACAACGATACCAGCGTCAATTATCTGATGCACTGCGTGCGGGATGCCTAAAGCGTATGACGATAGGAGGGAATATTTCCCCTCGTGCTCCCCTAAGTCGGAGCGTGTTTCAGAATCGAGCCGACTTGCACGCTCGCTCCCCTAATCCGGTTTTCGTTTGCTCTTGAAACACGCTCTCAACACCCGCGTGCAGGCGGTACTGTTCGATCTGGACGGTACGCTCGCGGACACGGCGCCAGATCTGGCGCGGGCACTCAACCGCGTGCGCGCGGCACAGGGCCTGGAGCCGATGCCGCTCGAAGCCACCCGCTCCTACACCTCCAGCGGCGCGCGCGGCCTGCTCAAAGTCGGCTTCGGCATGAATCCGGACGATGAGGGCTATGAAGCCCTCAAGCTGCAGTTTCTCGATTTCTACGCCGCGGAGATCTGCGTCGATACGCGGCTGTTCGACGGCATGGACGAACTGCTCGATCAACTCGACCAGGACCGGCTGCCCTGGGGCGTGGTGACCAACAAAGCGGAGCGCTTCACGCATCCTCTGCTGCAGGGCCTGCGCCTGGGCGTACGCGCCGCCTGCGTGGTCGGCGGCGACACCGCGCCACGCGCCAAGCCCTACCCGGATCCGCTGCTGCACGCAGCCGCCGCCTTGCAACTGCCGCCCGCCGCCTGCTTGTACGTAGGCGACGATGTGCGCGACGTCCTGGCGGCGCGCGCGGCCGGCATGCGGGTGCTGGCGGCGAAATACGGCTATCTGGGCGATGGCGGCGCCATCGAATCCTGGCAGGCGGACGCGGTCATCGAACACCCGCGCCAGGTGCTCGATTACCTCTGAGTCCCTTGATTTCTGCGAGGTTTCACCCCATATGCCATAATGTACGTGCAGTAGGGATTGAAGGGCAGGAAGCGGAGAGATTTTCTCCAACTTTTCGCCCTGCACTCCCAGACAGATACCGGGGGCGACCTGGTTTCGACGTGGGTTACAAAGCAGAGCAGTGCATACCGAGGGCCAGCCACCTCGTAAATCCAACTGGAACGCAATAACCGCGAACGACGAACGTTTCGCACTAGCCGCTTAATACCGGCTAGCTCTGCACCGGTTGGTTCATGGGCCGGGTA
>Ga0307377_10001061_pt1 | contig 36135 bp, 28 predicted proteins | sample TR3MG_FD_202535 | JGI IMG/M metagenome (GOLD analysis project Ga0307377, IMG submission 202535) | Soil microbial communities from Risofladan, Vaasa, Finland - TR-3 | ecosystem: Environmental > Terrestrial > Soil > Coastal area > Acid sulfate soil | place: Finland: Risofladan, Vaasa | collected... | reverse complement strand
GCGTTTACGGCAGGGTATTCGACAAGGTCGATTACGACCTAAAACCTTACCTAACGACGTACGACCGCGTTTACTTGCGGGAAGCTTATATCGGAACCGCCTTACCCGCCGGTTTTTCAGGCAAGGTAGGCCGCTTCTTCGTACCCTTCGGCGTCGAGGCCACGACGTACGAGGGTTATCTTATATGCAACGCTCGGACCGTAACCTCCACCAGAATCGCGCTAGGGAGGAACTACGGCGTCCGGTTCGACTATCTCCTCGAGCGCGAGCGCTGGCCTTATAAAATCGGCGCCGCGGCAGGCGTATTCAACGGCGAGGGTCCCCTGGTCAACGGTGCCGGTAGGGTTTACGGCGCGCCGGTCCCGGGCCTTAAAAACCTTGACGTCGGCCTCTCGTATTTCTACGCGAAAGAGTACAGGTGGAAATACCGTGAATATCAGCCCAGGGAGTTTCACTTCCTTCCGGAGCCCCGCGTCGGCGCCGACTTATCTTTAACAACCTGGCGTTTCGAATTCCTGGCCGAGTATATGCAACGTTTTATCAACGATTACCCGATCCGAGCACACGAGTACAGGGAACCCTATTTCGTTTACAAGGATACGTACGAACGCGGCTATTTCGGCACGTTGACGTATACCCAACCGCTGCCGTGGCGTTACTTCCAGGACTTCGCGCCGTACGCGCGCTACGAGCGCTGGAAACCCGCCATCCTCGAGCGGGGCGATATCGCCGAAGACCGCTACACCGCGGGCCTCGCGCTGCACTTCCTCGGCCGCAACCTTATGTTCCGCGGCGACTACACGCGCATCCTCGAGGACGAATACCGCACGTCCAACGACGTAATCGCGAGCGAGTTCCAGGTGATGTTCTAACGCCGATTCAGTCATGAAGGACCGTTAAAAACCCGCCGATAATTATGGAAAAAGCCGGCCCTTTGGCCGGCTTCGACATTTCGCCATCGAGCGTAGTTATCGGTACCTTTCCCTATTCCCCTTTACATATTCTACCAACCGCGCCAACCCTTCCTCAAACGACACCTTCGGCGCCCAACCTAATATTTCTTTGGCCTTCGCGCCCGAGATGCAGATGCGGTGGATCTCGCCCGGGCGAAGCGGCTCTCGCCGCGGCTCGAGCTTATTACCCGTCAACGCCGAAAGGCTGTCGAATATTTCGGGGACCGTCGTCTCTTTACTCGAGCCGACGCATAATATCCCGCTGAAATCGCTGTCGGCGGCGAGCGCGTGCGCGTCCACGACGTCGTCTATATAAACGTAGTCGCGCGATTCGGTGCCGTCGCCGAATATAATGCAAGGCTCGCCGTCGAGCATCTTCAAAGCGAAGATGGCGGTCACGCCCGCCTCGCCGTGCGGGTCCTGCCCCGGCCCGTACACGTTCGGGTACCGCAGCGCGACGTAATCCAAACCTCGTTGGACGTTATATAGATATAGATACCGTTCCACGGCCAGCTTGGAGCAGCCGTATTGGGAAACAGGTCGCGCCGGCGTTTCCTCGGTAACGGGTAATCCTTCCGGCTCGCCGTAGACGGCGCCGCCGCTCGAGGAGAAAATAAACTTCTTGACGCCGGCCGCCAGCGCGGCTTCGACGACCTTGATGGACCCCACGATGTTGACGTCGGCGTCGAAGGCCGGCTCCGTGGTCGAGATGCGGACGTCCATTTGGGCGGCGTGATGGCTTATTACGTCGGGCCGCTCCGCCGCCACGGCCTCGGCGAATTCCAAGTCGCGGATATCGAGCTCGTAAAAGGCCGCGCCCTCCGGGACGTTGCCCCGCCGCCCGGACGAGAGGTTATCTACTACGGCGACCTCCCACCCCGACGCGAGGTATCGCTCCGCGACGTGGGAACCTATGAAACCCGCGCCGCCCGTGACCAGTATCTTCACTTTATTTATCCCTCATATGGCGCAACAACAGTACGGCCGCCACGATGAAGCACGTCCAGCCGAAGTCCAGATAGGTTTGCGCCGGCAATTGCAACGCCGGGAATATGAAGTCGCGGTTTACGAGGCGCGTCAAGATAGCTATAACCCAACCGATAAACCCGGCTACGATGAAGATGTCGGCAAGCCTTTTCATAAAACCTCCGTCTTAGGGGGATTTCCGCGTCCTGCCTATTCGCTCCAGGAAGGTTCGTAATCGGCGCTTTCGTTTACGGTAAGTTGCTCGAGCAACTCGCCTTCCACCGAAAAAATATATATGTCCAGGTCCCCGTCTTTATCCGAAGTTACCGCCAGATAAGCGCCGTCCGGGGACGGCGCGCCGCGCGCCTCCGTGCTCTCCAGCGCGACCATCTCGCGCGTCCCGGACCCGTCGCGGCCTACCGCCATCAAGTCGTAATCGCCGCCGCGGTTGGTAACGTAATAGACCGTTTCGCCGTCCGGCGAAAACGACGGCATGGTATCTACTCCCGGCGAAAGGGTCAAGTTCTTCTTGGCGCCGTCTTCGAGAAGCATGACCTCGTTGTCACCGCCGTCCTCGACGTACGCCAACGCGCCGTCGGACGCCATCCGGGCCATGAATTGGTCGCCTTCCCCGGCGACCAATATTTCCGTGTCGCCGGTTTCGACGTTCAACCGCCAGATATCTTTATCGCCCTGCGCCATCGCCGTATATATTATCCACCGCCCGTCGGGTGAAAAAGACGGGTCTATCTCCGAGTACGGCGTGTCGGTCAAACGGCGGAGCCCCTTGCCGTCAACGCCGACCAGGTAGAGTTCGTGGTTGCCGTCGCGGTTACTAACGAAGACGACGCGGTCGCCCGCCGGGGAAAGGGCCGGTTGGTCGTCGTACCCTTTGTCGTTGGTGAGACGGACCACGTCCGAGCCGTCGCCCTTCATCAGGTATATTTCGTGGTTCCCTTCGCGGTCCGAGGTAAAGGCGATCTTGCCGGGGTACAAGCCGAACGCGCTCAACGCGCACGCCGCCGACGCTAAAACCGCCGCTACGCGCATACGCCCTCCTAATATGCGAGGATATTGATTAATTACTCCTTCTTCCTCTTCTCGGACAATTTTTTGGCGCCCCACGCTACGGCGTACTCGTCCGTAAATACGCCGTTAAAAGGGTCCGTCGCCAGAGCGGACTTTATCGCGGCCAACGCGCCGTCGTAATCCCCGTTCCTCATCCGCAAGCGCGACAGCATCACGTACATTTGGTTTCGCGTCCCCTCGTCTTCGAAATCCTTGGTAAGTCCTACTTCGAACGCCTTTACAGCTTCGTCGAGATCGGGCTTATCGGTGAGGAGGTAATATTCGCCGAGCGCGAAGTACGCTTCGCCGCTCGCGGGGTATTTTTCTACTAAAGCGTCGAGCGTTTCTTTGGCCTTATCGAATTTTTTATCCGCGATGTACGCGCGGAACCGCAGCCGCGTTACGGCGATTCTATCCTCCGCCTTTTCGGAATATTTCTCCGCTTTAGCCAACGCCTCAAGTACCTTTTCGTTTTCGCCGCGGTACATATGGTATACCGCCATACCGCGATAACCGGCCCAGTGCTTCGGGCCCAGTTTGACGGTGCGCTCGAAGCGCTCCCGGGCGAGGTCGGCGTGAGCGTCGGCGAGCAACGCGAAGTCCACGCGCGACGGCCCCCTGGTCATTTGGGCCTTCGTTTGGTACTGCAAGGCCAGCTCGACGTAAACCCAGCCGATGCCGTAGTTCACCTCGACGTCGTCCGGGGCGAGCGCCAGGGCTTCGTTGAGAGCGTCGCCCGCTTCCTCGTAGCGGCCGGACCGCGCCGCTTTACGGGCGGTATTAAAAAGGACTTTAGCCTGCGCCTGCTTCCGCGCCTCGGCCACTTTGTTCTCGGCGGCCCAGGCCGGATAATCCACGAGCAATTCGTCGTAAAGGCGCACCGCGGCGTCGTAATCGCCGTCGGCGTACAGCGCCTGGGCCCGGGCGTTGATTTCCGCGCCCGGTTCGGCCTTTTTCTCACAACCGGCCGCAACGACCATTAAAAACGTAATCGCCGCCGCTGCCGCCGCTCGGGCAGTATTCTTGTACACTATTCCTCGCCTTCCAAAGCCAGGAGCTCTTCGTAAAGGCTCTTCGCCTTTTTCTTAAGTTTCTTGGGGACAACTACCCGCAACGTTACCACCTGGTCGCCCACCGTTTTCGTGCCCGGGCGCGGGACGCCGGCCCCCTTTATCCTTATAGCGTCGCCGTCCCGGCTGCCGGCCCGCACTTTAACCTTCTCCTCGCCGGCGAGCGTCGGCACGACCACGTCGCCGCCCAAGGCCGCGCGCGGCGGCGTTATCTCGAGTTCGTACAGAACATCGTCGCGGTCGCGTTTAAATATTTTATGGGGTTTGACGCGCACCTCTACGTACAAGTCCCCGGGGGGGCCGCTGTAGCGGCCGCTCTCACCCTCGCCCACAAGGCGTACGCGCATGCCGTCGTCTACGCCCGCGGGGACGTCGACTTTAATCGCGCGGCGCTCGAGCCGGACGCCCCGGCCGCCGCACTTTTCGCACGCCTCCCCCATTACCTCGCCTTCGCCCCCGCAGCGAGGACAAGGCATGCCTACGCTGAAGAAGCCGTGCCGCTGGACGACCTCGCCGGCGCCGTGGCAAACCGGGCACGGTTCAGGGGGTTTGCCGCCGACGCCGCCCGTGCCGTCGCAGCCGCCGCACGTACGCAGTCGCTCGACTTCGACCTCGCGAACGGCGCCGCGAGCGGCCTCCTCGAACTCGAGCGTGACGCTAGTCAAGAGGTCGGAACCCCGCCTGGGCCTCCGGCGGCGGCGCGTAGGCCGGGCCCCGAACAAATCCGACAACAAGTCGCCGAAAAGGCCGCCGGCGGAGAAAAAGCGCTCGAAGACGTCGTCGATATCGGCGATGCCGCCGTAACCGCGGCCTTGCAGCCCTTCGTGTCCGTACGCGTCGTAGGTGCGCCGCTTGTCGCGGTCGGCCAGGACTTCGAAGGCTTCCGAAGCCTCTTTGAATTTCTCCGTCGCTTCGGGCGACGGGTTGCGGTCGGGATGGTATTGCAACGCGAGGCGACGGTAAGCCCTCTTGATCTCCTCGAGCGGGGCGTCGCGGGGTACGCCCAGGACCTCGTAGTAGTCGCGAGTTATCCTCGAGGCCATAATGTATTATTTTTCCATCTCGAAAGTTACGTACCTCGTATGGCCCTCGGTTATAACCAGGAGGAGGACTTCGTCGCCGGCCCCAACCCGCGAGATGACGCCGTTGAAGTCGCCCACGCTTGAGACCCGGGCCCGGTTAACCTCTACAACGACGTCGCCCTCGCGGAGCCCTTTTTGGAAAGCGTCGCTCGTCTTCTTAACGTCGCGGACGACGACGCCCTCCTGGGTTTCCGGCAGACCCAGTTGTTTCCTCACGGAGGGCGTCAGATTGCTCACGCTAAAACCCACGTCGCGTTCCGAGCCTTCGCCGAATTGACGCCCTATTACCGCTTCTTCTTCCGGCAGCTCGCCGATTTTAACCTTCAGCGTTTTTTCCCGGCCTTCGCGGATTACCTTGACATCGGCCACAGCGCCGACATCGGTCGCGGCGACGAGGTTGCGCAAATGGTTGGTATCCTCTATCTTCTCACGCTGGTATTCGACGATGACGTCGCCGCGCTTCAGGCCGGCCTTTTCGGCGGGGCCGCCGCCCGTAACGTCCGCGACGAGAGCGCCGTCGGTGGACTTAAGCTTAAACTGGTTTTCAAGTTCGGGGGTAACGGGTTGAATATAGACGCCGAGCCATCCGCGGGTAACCTTCCCCGTCTTAATAAGCTGGGCCATAATTTGCTTGGCCATATTTATGGGAATCGCGAATCCGATGCCCATATTCCCGCCGGTGCGCGTCGCGATGGCGGTGTTGATGCCGACGACTTCGCCGTCGAGGTTGACCAACGGCCCGCCGGAGTTGCCCGGGTTAATGGCGGCGTCGGTTTGGATGAAATCCTCGTAATCGGCCAAGCCCACGTTCGAACGGCCGCGCGCGGAAATTATACCCGCCGTTACGGTGTTCTGAAGTTCGAACGGGTTGCCGACGGCCAGTACCCATTCGCCGACCTCTATCTTGTCGGAATCTCCCAACTTCGCCGCCGGTAAATCCTTGCCGTCGATTTTTATGACGGCGAGGTCGGTCCGGGGGTCCGTTCCCACCACTTCGGCGTCGTATCTATCGCCGTCGCCGTACACCACCGTAATCTCGTCCGCGCCTGCTATGACGTGATTGTTGGTCAGGATGTAACCGTCCTTGCTGACTATCACGCCGGACCCGGAACCCTGTTGCAGGAAATCTTCTCCCTCGGGCCACTCGAAAAATTTACCGAAGGGGCTCTCGCCGAAGAAATCGAAGGGGGATTCACCCAACGGCGGGTGCTTCACCTTAACCTCTTTAGAGACCCTGACGTTTACTACCGCCGGGGAGACTTCCTTGACGACTTGGGAGAAGCCCTGGCCGATGCGCCGCAACGCCTCGAGGTCCGCCGAGGGTTGCGACTCGGCCGCTCCGTAGGGCGTCAAATCCAATATCCCGGTAACGACCGCGCCCGCTACGAAACACGAGGCCGCCACCGCTATGAGGACGCCTTTGGTTTTTAAGTTGAAGCTCATATGTAACCTCCACGTTGAAAACGTGATGCCGGAACATTATAACATACCGGCCCGTAAGGGCCGGTACGTTTTTTACGGACATCGTCAACCGATCCCGGCGAAATCCAAATCAGGTTAAACGCCGAACCCGGGCTTACCGCTACCGAATCACGACCATCCGCTTCGCCGCGCGGAAGGGCCCGGCGGACATACGGTATATATAAACGCCCGGCACTAAGGAAGCGGTTTCTATCGCGACTTCGTACACGCCCGCTTGGTAGTTGCTGTCCACCGGCGTCCGTACCCGGCGGCCGCTCAAGTCGTACACTTCGATTACGGTCCGCCCGGCGAACCCCTCGGCCAGGCCGAATCCGACGACCGCGCGCTCGCGAGCCGGGTTGGGCCTGCTTTGCGCCAGCCAATAAGTTACGGGTAGCGCCTTGCCGCCGGCGCGTACCTGGATAGGCCCGTGGGCGTACGCGCGACCTACAACGTCGACGACTTCGAGCAAGTACTCGTACCGCGCGCCGGCTTCGACGTCGCCGTCGTCGTAGACGTACGGGCTTCTACCCTTGATGAGGTCGTCGTTCAATTTCTCGTACGAGAGCGCCGCATCGGCTCGAGCCGAGAGCCCTCCGCCTTCGGACACGGCCCGGCGATAGAGGTTGAACCCGGCCAGCATCTTCTCGGAAGACGTCGCCCACCGTGCGCGTATACCTTCCCGCATGGCTTCCGCGGCGAACGACTTTATAGTAACCGGCGTGGCCTGCATCGCCAAGACCGTTTCGTAGCAACTAATGCGGCCCGAGCCGTAGTCGTTGTCTTTGCCCGGCGTGCCGAGGTCCAGCGCGTAATCCTCCATCCAATTCCGTACTTCGGCGTTGGTGAGTTTGGGGTCCACTTGCAGGGTAAGCGCCGCGAAGCCGGCTACGTGCGGCGCCGCCATCGACGTACCGCTCATGACGCTATACCCGCCGGTTATGCCGCGCACCGACGTAATTTGGTAACCGGGGGCGCATACGTCGGGCTTCGTAAGCCCCGGCGGGTACGGGTAGTCGCTCCAGGGCGGTACGTCCTGCCAGGTGACCGGCCCGTACGACGAGAAAGATGCGTAGACGTCGCTTTGGGTCGTCGCGCCGACGGTTATAACGGCGGGTACGGTCCCGGGCGTACGAATATTATAAGGCGCCGGCAGCGACGAGTATCGCCTTTCGTTACCCGCGGCGATCGAATACACCATACCGCCGGCGATGAGGGTTTCGCACGTCTGGCGCCACTTCGCCCAATCGGGGCCCATGGTCTTAGTCCACCCGAGCGACATGCTGGTCACGTCGGCGCCGTTTTCGAAGGCGTATTGCATACCCTCCCACACGGCCGACTCGTTGCCGGACCCGGAGTTGGACAAAACCTGCACCGGCATCACGAGCGCGCCCGGCGCCACGCCCGTCTGGGTACCCGCGGAGCCGTCGCCGCACACCGACCCGGCGCAGTGGCTGCCGTGGCCGCCCGCGCCGCCGCGCGTCTCCTTCGAGTCGTTGTACGTATTCCACCCGTGATAATCGTCGATGTAACCGTTCTCGTCGTCGTCGATGCCGTTATCCGGGATTTCGCCCTCGTTCACCCAGTCGCGTTCGCGAAGGTCCGTGTGCTCGTAATCGACGCCGGTGTCGGTTACCGCTACGACGACGCCGTCGCCCTTAACGTACAGCTCGTTCCATACGCGGTCCGCGCCGACTTTCGCGACGCCCCAAGCGAGCGCGCAAGTAACGTTGTGGTCGGCGTCCAGGTTAATACGGATTACGCGTTCGAAATTCGCGAAAGTAGTAAGGTAGGACGCCCTTACCTCGGCGGCCACGACGTTCGGCGCCCAGAGCGGCTTGACGCCGCGCGCCAGGCCGCGGCGCTCGGCTCCCTTCAGCGCGGCCAAAAGCTCCTGCTGGCTTTCCGCGGCCCGCTCCTTCGCTATGCTCCGCACCAGCTCGCGAGCCGCGTCTTTGTCCAACCCCGCCGTCATAGCCTCGAGGGCTTCCGGCGCCAGGGCGCCGTCGAGCGCAAACGTCACCGGTACAAATTCGTCGGCCCCGGCCGTCGCCAGATGCCGTACCAACGCAGGCGATATCTCGGCCGCGGCGCTCGCGACGGCGGCCAGCGCCAAATACGCCGCTACGGCGCCCCATTTCAACAAAATCGTTCTCATACTTTTTGAACTCCTTTTTATTAACCCAGGTTTCGGGCGTCTTCCGGGACCCGACCACTTGCGGCCGGGCATCCCCATCCGAAAATATCCGGAACGTTTGAAATACAAACCAATAAGAAACCGCCGCGACCGAATCGCCCCCCGCACGCCTAAGCGCTTTTACTTCGAGCACTTCCAACAACGCTTAAGCACGACGCTCTAGTAAATTCCCGCCGGCGGATTACTTTAATTCTAACACTTTACCCGACCGTTGTCAATATACATAACTTAATAAGGCATATTTAATTCCCCTAAACGACGTATTGACGACGCCGGCGCGGGGCCGCCCGTTCGACGTTATCCGGCCTCTTTTATTATATCTTCGACCTCCTCGGCGCCCTCTTCGTAGAACTTCACCTCGTCCGGCGCCAACTCCTTCAATAGCCGCAAGAACTCGCCGGCGTGGACGCGCTCCTCGTCCGCTATGTCTTTGAGAACCGCCCGGGCGAGTTCGTTATCGATGGATTCGGCGAGCTGCATATAGAGCTGTACCGCCTCGTACTCCGCCGCGACCATAAAGCGGATGGCGCGGACCAACTCCTCGTCCGTTAATTTACGGTCGTGCTTCAGGCCCGCGAAAGGATTGCCGAACTCGGGCATGGCCTACCTCCTTCTTGCACGCTCAACGCTTCCGGTTCAGATTTTATCGATTACGCTCTCGAGCTTCGCGCGTACGCCGTCGGCGACTTCGGCCAGGGCGGCGTTATCCACCGCCGCCATCGACGCTACCGGGTCGACCGCCGCCACTTCGACCTCGCCCGGCGCGCGCTCCTGAACGACGACGTTGCACGGCAACATAAGGCCGATCTTGTCCTCGAGCTGGAGCGCCCGGTACGCCGACTCGGGATGGCACGCGCCCAATATTTTATACGCCCTGAAGTCGACGCCGAGCTTCTTCTTGAGAGTCGCCCGTACGTCGATTTCGGTCAAGACGCCGAAGCCCTCGGCCGCGAGCGCGGCGCGCACCTTCTCCACCGCCTCGTCGAAGGAGACGTTAAACGTTTTGCTGAAATAATAACTCATAAGGCTTCCCCTCGTCGAACAGGTTACTGACGCAACGTCATAATACTATAATGCGGATGCGTTTCAAGGGGAAACTACTTCGGCGCGGCAAAAAGCGGGCGTTTAAAACGAACCGCACGGGAGGCCTACGTTTAAGCTTGCAACTGCCGGTCATATATAATAAATATATTCCGATATGACCGCCCGGGCGACGAACGTTATTCGTGCGACTATCGCGGCTTGGTTAACTATCGTAGCAACAGCCGTCGCGTCCGCCGGCGAACGGCGCCCCCACGTCCGCGCGTTGTGGGTCACGACCGAGTCGTTATACGACCCCGCCGAGATCGAACGCCTCGTCGCGACCGCCGCGGCCTACGACGTCGACGCGCTCTTCGTCCAGGTCCGCCGCGCCGGCGACGCGTACTACGCATCCGCTTCCGAGCCGCGGTCGCGGAAACTGGAAGGCCAACCCGACGATTTCGACCCCCTTGCCGAAGCAATTACCTGCGCGAGGTTATTCGACGTCGAGGTGCACGCGTGGCTGAACGTCAATTATATTTGGCCCGGACCCGAGATGCCGCCGATGAAGAACCATATCGCGAACCGCCGGCCGGAATGGATCGCGGTAGGCCGGGACAGCCGGCGCCTTACGCGTTATACCAAGCGCGAGATGGCCGGCGGCGACGCTGAGGGTTGGTACGTCGACCCGGCGGCGGCGGCCTTCGCCGAATACTTCGCCGCGGTGGCGGCCGAGGTCGCCCGCGAATACGACGTCGACGGCGTACACCTCGACTTCATCCGGTATCCGAATTATCGATTCGGGTACGGCAAGAGTAGTCGCACCCGCTACCTGGCCGAGCGCGGCCGCCAAGACCCGGTACTGCTCGGCTACCATAAACTCGACGGCGCGGTTTACAACCCCGCCGTAGGCTACGCCGGCCTCGCCGTCCGTTGGTTCGACCTCCAAACGCTGGAGTGGCTGGATTGGCGCGCGGACCAGGTGACGCGGGCCGTCGCGGCGGCCGGGCGAGCGGTCAAGGAGGCCGACCCGGAAGTGCAATTCTCCGCCGCCCCCTGGGCCGACCCCGAACACGCCTACCGCTACGTGGGCCAGGATTGGCTCGGTTGGCTGGACCGCGGCCTCGTCGATATAATGTGCCCGATGACGTATTGGGGCGACGCGGCCAAGCTGGCGGCGTTGGCCGACAGGCTCGAGCGGCGTCGCGGCGACGCTCGTCTATATATGGGCGTCGGCGCTTTCAACCACGAGGCTTCGTACCCCTCGGCGGTCGCGGAGAGCCTCGCGGATGCGCCGGCCGACGGTATAATCCTCTTCGACTACGGCTCGTGCTGGCGGAAGCCCGCCGTATTGCCGACGCTGGCGGGAATTCGTCCCCCGGAAGGCGCCAAAGGCGAATGAGAGCGGCAAGGAATACGGCGCTCGGCGCGTTGGTCGTGTTCGCGGCGCTGGCGACCGCGTGCCGGGGAAAGGTCCTGGCGTCGGTAGGGGGCGAGGTTATTACCGAAGCCGACGTCATCGCCGCCGAAGGTTATTTGCCGAAGGGGGAAAAGCTCCGCGAAACCGTGGACGGCCTGGTCGAACGTAAGATAATCCTCTCGCTGGCGAAAAATAAAGCGCTGGGGGCCTCGAGCGACGAAGTGAATCGGGCCGCGGCGCTTGCCGCCAAAGCGTACCGGCCGACCGGAAGCGTCGACGCGGCGAGCTTCCGCCGTTACCTGGCGGAAGAAATCATCATCGCTAAATACGTCGACCTCTACGTCTTTCCCCGGATAAAAGCCGACGAGAAAACCCTCTTGGGATACTTCCTCGATAGGCCGGCCCTCTTTATAAAAAGGCCGCCGCAGGACCGCGGGGCTCTCAAAAAAATGTTCCCCCGCCATCGAAACGAGGTTCTATACCGGTACGTCCGGGCTGAGGTAGGACGCCTACTCCGGGAATCGGGCAACGCGGCCCGCGCCGACCTTAACGTCGAAATATATTTATGACGCGTGGAAGGTTTAGCTTGACAACATAAGGCGTAGCGTGTATAATGTTTTTTGGGAAGAAGCCCGTATAATCCCATCCTGCGTGCCCCGGAGGACGTATGGCAAACGGCAGCAAATCCGAACAAGTAGAACGTATATTCTACGAACACATCTCGTTCATCTATAAGACCGTGTTCCTGTCGGTAGTAATTTTACTACTCGCCATAGCCGCCGCCATTATCGTCCAAATATGGTGGATCGCGTTGGCCGGCATCCTCGCGCTCGTCCCTATTTATTTTAAACGCAAGAGACGCAACCGTTTTATCATTACCAACGAACGGTTCATCCGCGAACAATTTAACCCCCACCACAATGTAGTCGCGGTACCGCTTAAAAATATCGTCGGCCTCAAGTTGCTAAACCGCGCGACGGATAAGTACGGCACGGTGAGAATCGATACTACGCCGGAATACGGCGACCAATTACTGGTGGACGGCGAGCGCGAAGTGGGCGTAATAATGTGTTACAAGATACCGGACCATCCCACGTTCGGCGAAGTCGTTACGTTCGCGCGGGATATGGCCGTTAACGATTTGTAACCGTCGCCGAAGGAAACCGCCTCCCGTCGGGAGGTTTTTTTTTATCAGGAAATAAAAAATGTTTAACATCCGCTATTTACGCGCCACTTTGACGGCCGCGGCGTTAGGCGCGGCCTTCGAAGCATCCTGGCAATTGGGCCGCAACTACGCCGTTTTGCGTCCGCCCGTATGGCGTACCGTCCTCGCGGACGCCCTCGTCGCGTGGGCCGTTACGGCCGCCCTGTTCTGGGGCTACGCGGCGGCCTTGCGGGTGATAAGACGCCGGCGGGACCCCTCCGCCGAACCCACCGCAGCCGCTTACGCGGCGATCGCAGCGCCCTTTCTATGGTACGTCGCCTACCGCGCCTTACCGCGGGCGGGACTATCCTGGGTCCCGGCGTTGGCCCTCGGCGTCTTGGTCGCGCCCTTAATCGGTACGGCCTTGGCGGTTTTAATCCGCCGGAAGCGAGTCGCCACCGTGCTCGCGGGGGCGGCCGCTCTCGTCCTGTTGGCCTTCACCGCTTTCAGCTTCTTCGAGCGAACGCGGCCGCTGGAGTCGGGCCCCGCCAACGTGGTACTTATCACCCTCGATACCACGCGCGCGGACCGACTGGGCTGTTACGGTTACGACGCCGCACGGACCCCCAACCTCGACCGCCTGGCCGAGCTGGGCGCCAAGTTCGAACACGCGTCGTGCCTCGAGCCCTTGACGGCGCCGTCGCACGCGACGATAATGACTTCGCTCTACCCGGAAACGACGGGCGTAATTTTAAACGGGATGAGGCTGCGTCCCGACGTACCGACATTAAGCGAGCAGTTCCGTAGTACCGGCTACGCCACGTCGGCCTTCGTAGCCTCGAGCTCGGTCTGCGCCCGCAATACCGCCCTCGACCGCGGATTCGAATTTTACGACGACGTTTTAACTCCCCGCGACGGATACTACGCCTCGCCCTTGATGCCGACGGCGGCGGCGGAAAAACTGTCCCTTTTGGCTAAAGACAAAGACGACGCCGAGAGGCCGGCGAACGAAGTCACCGACGCCGCGTTAGAATGGCTAAAACGGCACCGGCGCCGGCCTTTCTTTATGTGGCTCCATTATTCCGACCCTCAAGGCCGTTACGTGCCGCCCCCGGCCTTCGCGCCGCCCGGATTGAGCGACCACTCGTTGCAACGGAGAATAAATAAAAACTGGGCCGCAAGCACCGGCGGCCCGAAACTGCCGCGCCGCATCGCCGCGCTCTACGACGGCGAAATAGCGTTTATGGACGCTGAAATCGGCCGCTTCATCGAGGCGCTCTACAATACGGGCATCGCTCAAAAGACCACGGTCGTCGTCGTGGGGGACCACGGCGAAGCGTTCGAAGAGCACGCGACCAAGTTCCACGGCTTCCGCCTTTATCGCGAAGAGGTCGAAGTCCCCCTGTTATTCTGTGACCTGGGCGGTCACCTGCCGCCCCTTCCCGGCACGCCGCGGCCCGCTTCCACCCTCGACGTCGCCCCCACCGTACTGGACCTCGCCGGGATACCGGTCCCCTCCTCTATGCGAGGCCGGGCGCTGTTCAGGGATGCCGAGCCGCCGCCGCCGACCTATTGTATATGCGTACCCGGAGTGGGTAGGGACAGTGAATACGCTATCGGCCGGTTGGAGGCGCTCGTCACACCGGGAGAAAAATTAATAGTCCATAGCAACGGTGCGGTGGAATATTACGGCCTGAAGACGGACCCGTACGAAACGGACGACTTAGCCGCCGAAAAGCAGGAACGCGTCGCGGAACTGCTCGCGACGCTTGAGGTTATCCGGGCGACCGTGGAACCGGTGCCGGCGCCCGCCTTCAGCGCCAACCCGGATACTATGGACAAATCGCGCACTTTGGGTTACATTAAACAATCCCCGCGGTGAAAACAGCGACCGTTCGACGCGTCGCGCCGTTCGTCTTCTTCGGCGCGCTTGTCGTACTATTCTTTCCCAAACTCATCTCGCTCGCCTACCTCCCGGCGGCGAAAGATACGTTAACCTTCTCCTATCCCGCCCAGCTCGAGCTGGGGCGAGCTCTCCGCGGCGGGTACTTCCCACTCTGGTCCACCCACCTAAACTCGCCGCTTTTCGCCGAAGGCCAGGGCGCCTTCGCCCACCCGCTCGCGCTTTCACTTTTCGCGCTGCTGCCGCCGGTGGCCGCCTCGAACTTGTTCCTACTGGTCCACGTATACGCCGGCCTGGCGTTCACGTACTTACTCTGTCGCGACCTCGGCCAGAGCAGGCTGGCCGCGACCCTCGCCGCCCCTGCTTTCGCGCTCAGCGCTTTCTTCCTCGCGCGGCTCGGCATCTATACCATCGTCACCAACGGCGTGTGGCTGCCGGCCTTGCTCTGGCTGGGCGGCCGCTTCGCGAGGACGGGGGACCTCAGGTACGCGCTGGGCGGGGCCATGGGCGGCGCCCTCGCGCTGCTCGCCGGCCAGTTTCAACTGGCCAGCTACGCCGTCGTCGCCGCCGCGGCCTACGCCGCCGTTTACTCACGCCCCCGGAAAAACGCGGCCGCCGCGATATTGTGCTTCGGCGCCGTGCCGCTCGCCCTCGCCGCGGTCCAGTTACTGCCCACGTACGAGCTGTGGCGTTTGAGCGAGCGGGCGGCGAACACGCGCGCCGGCGAGTACTCTTTCTGGCCCCCCCAGTTCCTGCAGCTGGTACTCCCGGATTTGTTCGGGCGCTCGCCCCACCCCGCTTTCGCGCCCCTCGGCGGAGCGCAGGTCGACAATTACTGGGGCCGCAGTTCTTTCGTGGAATCCGCGTTCTACGTCGGCATATTTCCCCTTCTACTGGCCGCCGTCGGCGTCGCGAAAAAGCGCCGTTGGTTCTTCGTCGTTTTGGGGATACTGGCCGCGGCGTTCGCCTGCGGTATCTATACGCCGCTTTTCAACCTCTATAAATACGTACCGCCGTTCGGCTTCTTCCGCGCGCCGAGCCGGCTGTTGTTGTACGCGACGTTTGCCCTCGCCGTGTTCGCCGGCGACGGCCTGGACTACTTCGTACGGTCGCGCAGCCGGGCCTACGTCGCGACCGCTCTCGGCGTAACGTTAGCGGCCGCGGCTCTCGTGCTGACCTTCAGGTTTACGCTACCCCAATTTAAAAACGCTATCGAGAAGACGGCGGCGGCCAAGGCCGAAGTCGCGGCGTCGCGATATAAGAACGTGGAAGCGGTACGGGAATATTACGCGGATAAAAGTAGGACTATATTCCGAAGAGCGGCGAACTCGAGCCGGCTCCGCAACCGCGCGACGTGGTTTCAATTCGCGGTGCTCGGCGCCGCCGTAGTCGTCTTCTGGGGAGCGCGCCGCAACCGCGCCGTAGCCGCCGCCGCCCCGTACGTATTTATTATAATAACTGCGGCCGACCTCTACCGGTTCGGTTCCGGGTTAAACCCGACCGTTCCGGCCGCGTTGGTCAACAAACCGCCGCCGGTCGCCGCGGCCTTCTACCGAGCGGCGGACGTGCGAGTATACTCGAGCGGTTTCTCGCTCGGCCCTAATAAGCAACTAGGGTTGGGCCTTATCCACGAAAATACGCATGCCATTTGGGGTTACGACTTACTCGTTCCGCGAGCGTCGCTCCGCCCGAGCTACGCGGCTCGAGTTTTCGAAAAATTAGAGGACCTATATACGACGGTACCGGAGCCGGGCGGCGGCCGATTCCCAACGCCGACGGCTACCGACGCGAAAATATTCGGGGCGTACGGCATAAAGTATTTCGTCCGCCTAACGCCCTGGCGCGGCGGCGGAATCGCGCCCGTCGCGCACGTGCCACCCTATTACGTCTATGCAAACGTACTCGCGGCGCCGCGCGCCCGGGCCGTAACGGGATATTTATTGGCCGAAGACGACGACGCGGCGTTGGAACTAATGCGCGGCGACGGGTTCGAGCCGGCGCGCGAAGCGGTCCTCGCCGCCGCTCCCGAAGGCTTCGAGCCGGCGGAAACGCCGGGGGCGCCGGTACTATTGGAACGACGTACGCCGCTCGCCTTCCGCTGCCGCCTCGAGGGGCCGTCGCTACTGCTCCTGGATGAATTGTTTTACCCCGGTTGGGAAGCGAAAGTCGACGGCCGGCCGGCGAAAATATACCGCGCGAACGTAATCTCGCGGGCGGTCGTAGTACCGCCGGGCCGGCATACCGTAGCTTTCGATTACAGGCCGAAGTATTTCTACGTCGGCCTCGCGATATCTCTTCTGGCCTGGGTCGCGGCGTTAGCGGGAATAACGGTCCAGACGTTACGCCGCCTTAAGTACGCACGTGTCGAAAAAACTTAACGCGGCATTGTGGGCGCTCGCGGGCGGGGCGCTGGCGTTGAGGCTCGCGCTGGCCGCCGCTCAACTCCCCTACCACTATCAAGCCGACGAGTTCCAGGTCGTCGAGCGGGCTCTGCGCGTCGGCGCCGGCGAACTCAACCCGGGGCTCTTTACGTGGCCCGGCACCCTCGTCATATATTTGAATTTCCTGGTATTCGCCTGCTACTTCGTGGTCGCCAAAGTGGCGGGCGTAGTGAACACCGCCGCCGCTTTCGCCGACCACTATTGGCTCGAGCCGGGCCTCTTCTACTTTCTCGGCCGCGCCATCTCTTCGGCCTTCGGCGTTCTCGCCGTCTTTATGACGTGGCGTTGGGCGCGAGAATCGTTCGGTACGGTCGCCGGTTTTACCGCCGCGGCCTTCGTCGCGCTGGCACCCGCCGCCGTGAAAGCGAGCGCGATTGCTCTTCCCGATATGGCCGCGGTCGCTCTCGGCACGGCGTCGCTGGCGTATGGCGTGCGGTTCGTGCGCGAGCCGAAGCTGCGGAACTTCGTTATATCCGGGTTTATACTCGGGCTGGCCGCGGCCGCCAAATACCACGCGCTGTTGTACGCGCCCGCGCTAATCTCCTGCGCCTTACTTACGGGCGACGCCGGCGCGAAGAAAGTAAAGGCGTTGGTCGCCGGCGCGGCGGCGGCCGGGGCGGCGTTCTTACTGGCCTGTCCTTTCGCCGTCCTTGACGCGCCCACGCTCGTATCGGACCTGGCGCTTATGGCCCGTCGTCCGGGGATGGTGCGTTGGTTACCCTCCCCGGCGTACGTCTTCGGCACGACGCTGCCTTTAACCTTCGGGTGGCCGCTTTTAGCATTGGCCATCGCCGGCGTGGTATCGCTCGTTCGTCGCCGCGACCGTTTTTCCTTAGTTATCGCGTTCGCCGCGGCGCCGTTCATAATCGCGACTCTAATCAGGCCGCTGCCGCCGCGGCACCTCCTGCCGTTAGTAGCGCCTTTAGCGGTCGCCGCGGGCGCAGCCGTCGCCGATGCCGCGAGTTTAAAAAAGCAAACATATAAAACGATAGCAACCGTAATAGTCGCGGGGTTTTTCGGAATCGCGTTGGCCTTAGACATAGGCCACGTCGCGTGGGCCTGGCGCGAGGATACGCGCACCGCCGCGGCTAAATGGGTCACGGCCGGGATACCGCCGGGGACGGCGGTGGTCGTCGAAACGCTTCCGCCTGACGTAGAGAGCCCGCCCCTTTGGCCGTCCAAACCCGCGCTGGCGAGGCTCGTACGATACTACCGCGTCGCCGGCGGCGGCTCGCCCGGGAGGTACGCGTACCAGTTAAAAAACCCGGGCTACCCCTTCGGCCACGAAACGTACGACACGTTCCTCGTAGCCGAGTTGGGCGACCTAACAAAAACGCCGCGCCCGGCTTACGCCATATTAACGATACCGGACGACCGCGACTTCTACGCCGAACAGGCCAAAGCGTACGGGGCACCGCTGGCGCCCTGGGCCGACGAATATCCGGCGTTCGTACGGCGAGAAGGCCGCCTCGTAAAGCGTTTTCGCGGCGCCGGCCGACCCGGCCCTACGGTCGATATATATAGGTTGAATTGAGGATACTCTATTTTTCAAATGAGGACGTCCCGGCGTCGCACGCCGGCGCGGTCCACACCTGGGAGGTGGCCCGGGGCCTGGCGCGAAGAGGGCACGACGTAACGTTGGTATCCGCCGCGGCACCCGGGTTAACCGCGCAAGAGCGGCGCGACGGCGTTTCGATATTCCGGCGACGTTCGCGGCTCGCCGGCGTCAAATGCAATTTACGGGCCGCGCCCGTACTGGCCCGGTTATGGCCGCAGCGTTATGACGTCGTTATGGAACGTTACTTAACCCTCAACGGCCTGGGTTACCTTTTCGCCGCCGCGAAGGACCTTCCCTACTACGTCGAAGCGAACGGCCCCCACGTGGAGGAGGTTACGTACCGTTGGCGGCTCGCCGGCACCCGCCGCGCTAAAATCCTGGCGTGGTGGGCGGACCGGCAGTTCGCTCGAGCCGACGGCGCGTGCGCCCCAAACGTCAATATCGTCCGGCCGGTCGCTCGGCCGAGGGCCCGGAAGATAATCTGGGGCGTAAACGAAGACCAGTTCTCGTCCGCGCTGGCCGGCTCGCCGCGGGCGCTGTCGTTTCGGGAGAAGGGCGGCGGGACGGACCGGTTCGTTATCTTATTCGTGGGGTCCTTCCGACCGTGGCAGGGGGCGCGAGACCTTCCGGCCATAATCGCTCGAGCCGTGGAGGCGATACCCGAGGCCCTTTTCTGGATCGTGGGAGACGGCGACGAGCGGCCGCGCGTGGAAGAGCAAATTAAAAAACTCGGGGTCGGGGCGGCGGTCCGTTTCTTGGGGTGGCGCCGGCACCGCGAGCTACCGTACGTGATGGCCGCGGCCGACGCCGCGGTCGCTCCTTTCAACGATGCCTATTACCCGCCGCTCCGCGAGTTCGGTTTTTTTTGGGCGCCTACTAAAGTGCTCGAGTGCCTTGCCAGCGGCCTGCCCGTCGTCTCCAGCCGGTACCCGATACTCGACGAAATGGTGGAGGAAGGGCGCTCGGGATACCTCGTACCCGCCGGCGACGCGGGGGCGTTCGCGGCCCGCCTGGCGGCCCTGGCCCGAGCGGAAGACGCCCGGGAAATGGGGCGTTACGGCGAAGCGGCCGTTAAGCGCAAATTCGGGTGGCGTCGACATTGCGAAATCCTCGAAGGTTACCTGCGGGAGGCCGTCCAACGACGAAAAAACTTGCGCAAAGGGTCGAAATAGGATAAAATTGTAACCGCTGAGCAGTTGGGGATACTAATACCGAGGTTTCCTCGGAGGTAACGTATGAATAAGAAAATAGCCGCCGTGATACTAATCGTAATGCTCGCGGTTCTCGCGGCGTTGGTAGTAGCCAACACCGTAGCGGAACGGTCGCTGGGAACCGTTAAAGCCACCTTTACCGAAACTCGCTAAGTGAGTCTTACGCACGGCGTCTGGCGGGGCTCCCGCCGCTGCCCTGCCCCGAGGGGCGGGGTTTTTATTGACCGCGTATCGAGAAGATGAAACTCTTCAGATTAAATTTCGCGGCGTGCGTATTTACGTGGCTGGCCTTGGCCGCGGGCGCCGGCGCCGTATACGAAAGCCCGGCGGCGGCAATCGAGCGCGCGAGACTGGCCGGTACACCCGGGCCCGGCGCTACGGCCGAGGCGTGGACCGACGCCGGGTGGTCGGCCCTTTTCGTCGAAAACGATTACGAAAAGGCGCGCCGGCACTTCGAACGAGCGTTGGCTCTCGAGCCGTCCCTGGCCCGGGCCCTCGAAGGTTTAGGCCGGTCGCTCGAGATATCCGGAGACTACTCCCGCGCGCTCCGGGCGTACCTCGAGTTCTTAGCCGCGGCCCCCGACCACCCCGCGGCTTATACATACCTCCATCGTTGCCACGTAATGGAAGAAGATACGGAAGACCGCGATTACTTTCTAGAAACGCTGCGCTCTCTCCGGAATCGCGACGGCGTACCCCCCGCGGTCAGGGCCAAGGCCACCCTTTTTATCTTCGACCGCGCGCACCGCGCCGCCGACTTCGACGAGGCCGAAGCGCTGTTATCTTCGCTCAACTTCGTTAGGGACTGGCAAATCGTAGGCCCTTTCGATAACGAGGGCAAAGAAGGGTTCGACAAGGTTTATCCGCCGGAGAACGGGATTTCGCTCGCGGCGACGTACGACGGGAAAGCCCGGGACGTACGCTGGCGGCGTCTCCCCGCGGCGCTACCTACCGGCTTCTTGGATTTCACGACGGTCCTCGCGCCCGCCGAAAAATGCGTCGCGTACGCGGCGGTCGCGGTAAATTCCCCCGCCCGGAAGGACGCGTCCGTCGCGATAGCGGCGGCCGGCGCAGTTAAGGTTTGGCTCAACGGCGTCGAGACCTTCGCGCGAGACGCTTACCACGAAGGTTACTTCGACCAGTACGTTGCACCCGCGCCCTTATTGCCCGGTTACAATCTTCTACTGGTGAAGGTCTGCGGCGACGACGAGCGCTGGGGCTTCGGCGCGCGGTTTCTGGAAAATGGCGGTGAACCCTTAACCGACGTTACCTTCGACGCCGGCGGCGCCGCCCTAGCCGCAGCTTCCCGCGTCGTCGGCCTTTCTCCCGCACCCTACGACAACCTCGACTACTTCGACCGGCGTATATCGGAAGGCGTGCCCGACGCGTTCGATTACTATTACGCGGCGCTCGCGCACTACGCCCGGGCCGACGCCGACGAGAGAGAAGAGGTCCCGACCAAACTAATGTTCGCCGCGCAGTCGATGATGCCGGAAACCGCGGATTTCCACTACTACGTCGGCGTTACCGAGAAAGAGGAATCCCGCGTGCGCGCCAGCCTGACTAAAACCCTTAAGCTGGCGCCCCAACACAACCAGGCGCGCCTCGCACTGGCGAAATATTTTTACGGCCTGGAGCGCCCGCAGGCCGCCCTGGACGTCATAGACGACGTCTTAAGCCGCAACGCGACTTTCGTCGAGGCCGAGCAATACCGCGCCAAATTGTATTGGGAATCGGGCTACGCCTACGACGCCGCGCGCGTAGCCGGCGAAATTAGCCGGCGGTTGCCGAATTACCCATTCAGCAAAATGGTCGCAGCTTTGTTCGAGACGAATTACGGCGATTTAGCGCGAGCGACGGACCTTTGGCGGACGATTTACGACGCCGACGTCTATTCCACGAACGCCCGCGACGAGCTCTTCGGCCTACTTCTAACCCGGGACGATTTCGAAGGCGCAACGGCGGTAATGCGCCGGGCCTTGGAGGCGGACCCGTACGACATCGGCGCGCGTAAAAAATTGACCACGGCTTTCGACCATTACGGCCTTCACGCCCAAGCCCTGGCCGAGGCCGAAAGCGCCCTTAGCTTCCGGCCGGAAGATTACGAGCTGTGGCGCTACCGGGGGACGTCCCTGGAGGAATTGGGGCGGGAAACGCCAGCTCGTGAAGCTTACAGGAAGGCGGTAACTTTCAAGCGCAACTACCCGGCGTTGGAAAATTACCTCAATTATCTCGAGCCGGCTTCGGAGCGCCGGGCCGTCCCGCGGTTGGATGCGTACGAACTGCTCGCCGCTTACCCGGGGGACGATGTATTTCCGCGCGACTCGGCGGTGTGGCTCCTAGACGACCGCCAGGTAGAAGTATTCGAAAACGGAACGAGTACGCGGACCGTCCATTACGTCGTAAAAACCCTAACGGCGGAGGGAGCGGAGAAGTTCCGAAACGTAAACGTCAGCTACTCCCCGGGGTCAGAAAACGTGGAGTTAAAAAGAACCGCGGTCTTAAAAGCCGACGGGACCGAAATCACGGCGAATCAAATTCAGGAATATAACGTCTTCGACGTTTGGAGTCGGCTGTACTATAGCTACGTCAATAAAGTGATAACGATGCCGAACTTATCCCCGGGCGATACTATAGATATCGAGTACAAAATAAGCCAAACGGGTGAAAACCTTTTCGCCGGCTACTTCGGTGACTTCTATTACTTCGGCAAAAAAAACTCGACGATTCTTGCCCGCTACGCCGTCAGCGTACCCAAAAATCAGAAGTATTATTTCGAACGGGTACGCGGCGCGCCGGCGCCGGGAATCGTACGCGGAAGCAAAACGACGACGTACGTCTACCGGATGGAAAACCTGCCGGCGATAGAGGAAGAGCCGTATATGCCGGCTTCGGCGGAGGTCCTGCCCAGCGTTCAAGTCTCGAACTTCGCCGGCTGGAACGACGTCGGGCGTTGGTACAACGGCCTGATCAAGGACGTTTTCCGGTCTTCCCCGCCGGCCGAAACCCTGGCCGCCAAACTCGCCGCGGACGCGCCGGACGATTTAACCAAACTCCAACGCGTCTACGATTTCGCCGTAAGCCGGATCCGGTACGTGGGCCTCGAGTTCGGCATCGGCGGTTACCGGCCCCATTCCCCCAAACAGTGCCTCGAGTCCCACTACGGCGATTGCAAAGACAAAGCGACGCTCATGAACACCCTTTACCGCCTTACGGGTTTCGAAGCGTATCCGGCGATGATAAGAACCGCGGACTTGGGGGAGCTGGACTACGAGTTACCCATCCTGGGCCTTTTCAACCATATGATCTCGTACGTCAAGCTCCCCGACGGGCGCACGTTCTTCCTCGACGGCACGGCCGAATACCACTCGTACCGCGAACTGCCCGCCGGCGACCAGGGCATTGACGCGCTGGTTATCTTCGGCGACCGGGCGTCTTTCGTCCGCACGCCGGTATTATCCCTTGAGGAGAACCGGATAAGAACCCGAACTAGTTTCGTTCTCCAGCCCGGCGGCGACGCCCACGTTCACCGCGTCGTCGAGTACGGCGCGGCCGACGCGCCCTACCAACGGGAACGTTTTCGGGTGGAGGCTAAGCGAAGGGCCGTAATCGAGGAGTACTGGAACGGCTTGTATCCCGGCACTAAAGTCTTTAACGAAAAATACTCCGACATAACCGACCTCGCGCAACCGGTGCGAGTCGAATACGACGCGGTTGTCAAACGGTTGTACGACCCGGCGAGCGCGCGGGTACATCTCGACGCCGTCGTTCACAAATCGAACTTGCTCGCCCGCTACGGGAAGAAGGCGTCGCGGCGTTGGCCTTTAATACTCCGCGAAAACGAGAAGGCCGTCGCGGAACTAACTTATATTATCCCCGAGGGATACGCGGTCACGGCTCTACCGCTGGCCAAAGAGTTCCGCTCGCCCTTCGGAATCCTGGCCATCGACGTACGCACCGAAGGGAATCGAGTTTCGATCAAACAAGAGCTCGAGCTCTACGTCCAGCGAATCCGACCCGACGACTACGCCGCGTTTCGCGAGTTCTGTTTGAACGTGGACGATTGGGAGAACGAGCCGATAATAATCGAAAAAGTACGGTGAGCTCGGCCGGTAAAAATAAAAAAGGCGGCCCGCCGGGCCGCCTTTTAAGTGTGCGCGGGATCAATCGGTTAAATAATCGGGGAGGATGTACTGCGCCGGGTCGACGTGCGTTCCGCCGACCAGCACCTCGTAGTGGAGGTGGGGCCCGGTGGCCCATCCCGTAGCGCCGACGTACGCGATAATGTCGCCCCGTTTCACGTGCTGTCCCTCTCCCACTCTTAAAGCCGAACAGTGGCCGTAGCGCGTTTCGAAACCGTAGCCGTGTTTTACGAAGACGCAATAACCGTAGCCGCCCTTCATCCCGGCGAAAGTCACCACGCCGTCGGCGGGCGCTACGATCGGCGCGCCCGTGGGGATCGCGATATCGACGCCCTTATGGAATTGGACGCCGCCGAAGATCGGGTTGCGCCGCCAACAGAACCCCGAACAGATATGGCCGCTACACGGTTTTATGGCCGGCGAATGGTCGAAGATATGCCGGGTACGCGTCTGGGCCGTGATGACCTCTCGGAAGGAATCGTTTTGAAGTTGGGCTTGCCGAAGCGCCAACTCGAGGTCGTCGACGTTCTTATCACGACCTAACTTTATCATTTGGGTAATATTCGTAAGGGGGCCGCCGACGCCCGCTTCCCTGACGTCGGCCGGTATGGTCTCCAGGTCGTGTATTACCCGCATCGCGTCGTCTAAACTCGCGAGCGCCGATAGCTTGCCTTGAAGCCGGCCCCGTTCCCAGGCGATGTCGTCGAAGCGGGTGTCGCGCGCGCCGGCCCGGCTCTTCAATCCGTCCAACCGGCCCGCAAGCTCCTTACGGGAGGCGTACTGGAAACTTATTACGAGGAGCCCCGCCGCGAACAAACACGAAGCGGCGGCGACGACGTAACACCTGAAAAGGGAAATGCGAAACGTGCGATTTACGCCCGTACCGCTGGGAGCAAATACGATGGATACGTGCTTCTTGCGAAGCCGACGTATGTTCTCATGTATGCGTGTGGACCGAGTCACGCGGCCTTTCCCTTAGGGACCCCATTTTAAATAATTCTCTAGATTTGTCAAGGAAAAAAAGCCCCAAAGCCCTAAAAAATAAAATTTTCCGAGCCCATAGTCCCCCTATCCAACATAATAAAATTTTAACGATACGCTTTTATTCACCCGAAACGCCTGAGCCTCTTTGCTTTCAAACCTTATCGTCGCCCGGGTAGAGCGGCGACATAGCACGAAGACGCTTCGCCACCTCGGGTAGAACGTCGACCACCTTGTCGATCTCTTCCGCGGTGTTCTCCGGCCCCAACGTGAATTGGAGCGAGCCCTGCGCCACGGCAGGGTCGAGGCCGCAGGCCAACAGAACGTGCGACGCCTTAAGCGCCCGCGACGAACAGGTCGAGCCGCTCGACGTGCATATCCCCTCGCGAACCAGGAGGAGTATCATCGCTTCGCCCTCGACGTACTCCACGCATACGGACTCGTGCGTCGGCAGCCGCCGTTCGGGGTGGCCGTTCAAGTGTAGGCGGGGAATGCGCTCGAGGAGGCCTTCGTGCAGCCGGTCGCGGAGGGAGCGTACGTACGCGGACCTTTCCTCCATCTCTTCCTCGGCGATACGCGCGGCCTCCCCCAGGCCGACGACGGCCGGGACATCCTCCGTCCCCGCGCGCCTGCCGCCTTCTTGAATGCCGCCGTCGATCTGCGGTTGGACCCGCACCCCTTTCTTGAAGTACAACGCGCCCGAGCCCTTAGGGCCGTAGAAGCGATGCCCCGAGACCGACAACAAGTCGACGCCCGATTCCTTGACGTCCACCGGTATATGCCCCACCGCCTGGACGGCGTCGGCGTGGAACGCCGCGGCTGAGTTCTCCCGGACTACGTTCACCAGTTCGGCTACAGGCTCTATGGTGCCTATCTCGAGGTTGGCGAGGTTGACGCATACGAGCGTCGTGTCGGCGCGCAGCGCCGCCTTGAGGTCGGCCGGGTCGACGATACCGTAACGGTCGACCGGGACCGTAGTTACCTCCCAACCGAGCCTGGCCATACTCTGCGCCGCGTTCGCCACCGACTGGTGCTCGAGCGCGGACACTACTATGTGCCGGCCCTTCTTCTCGCGCGCGAGCGCGACCCCCTTGACGGCGAGGTTGTTCGCCTCGCTCCCCGACGACGTGAATATGAGCTCGCGGCTCTCGCAGTTAAGCAGCGAGGCGAGTTGGCCCCGGGCGCGCTCGAGCGCCTCGCGCGGCCTCTCGCCGAAGGGGTGCGTCGAGAGAGGATTACCGAAGTACTCGGCGACGTACGGCCCCATCGCCTCGACGACGCGCGGGTCGGGCCGCGTCGTCGCCGCATTATCCAGATAAATTAAACCCATTAGTACCACCCCATCACCGAGGCCGAAAAAACCCGGCGCTTCGTTAGGCCGGGCTTTTCTTATATTATAACATACGTAACGTTATTTAACCACGACCATCTTCCGGGCCGCGGCGGCGCCGCCCGCCTCCAGGCGGTACGTGTAGACGCCCGGGGCCAGGTCCGATACGTCGACCGCCATCTCGTCGTCTCCTTCCGAACAAACCGCTTTCCAGGCCGCCGCCACTTTCCGGCCCGCCAGATCGTATACCGTCAACTTCGCCTCGGCCGGTGCCGGCAGCGAGAACCTGACGGTCGTTACGTCCCGGGCCGGGTTGGGATAATTCTGCTCGAGCGCGAAAGCGCGCGCCCGGCCGCCGGCCCGGCACTCAATCGGCCCGAAGGTTTCGCCGGCGCCTTTCAAAGCGACGGCCTCGAGCCAATAGCGGTACTCCTCCCCGGCCTCGACGCCCCGGTCCATATACCCGTACGGCGAGCGGCCGGTTATGAGCTCGGCGTTCAACTTGGTCCGCGCGTCGTCGCTCGCGGCGGCCTTCCGGTAAAGGTTAAAGCCCGCTAAGCGCGCGCCGGGGTTCGTCTTCCACGTAAGTTTAACGGCTGCTCGGGCCGGCTGCGCCTCGAACGACGCTACCGGAACGTCGACGACGTTGGTCTTCTTGCACAGCACCCAGCCATATTTATCGAACTCGACGTTAGTCACCGGACCGCCGTACGTGAACTTGAAGCGGTGATGGCGGTCCTTGACGAAGACGGTCTCGACGTGAGTGCCGCGGCCCTGCGTCGTAATGGTGAGGTCTATCGGCATGTCGAACAGCGGCGTAAGGCGGGACTGCTTCTGGACCTGGCAGATGTTCACGGTCACCGAGTTGCCGGCGGCCGTCCAATCGTATTCGTACACCGGGTAACCGGCCCGATAGACCCAATCGTCGAAGAACTCCTGCAGGCTCTTGCCGTATTCGGCTTCCATCGCCCGCTGGAGCTGGTACGTGAAGGCGTGGCCGAACTCGTAGGCGCGGCCGTAATTATTCCACGCCCGGAAGAACTTCTCGTCGCCCAGGATATGGCGCAGCATATGCAACACCCAAGCGCCCTTCTGATATACGGTGGCGCTCCACGGCTCGGCCGGGTCGTATACCGGGAACCTCCGCCGCGCGTCCTCGGCGAAGTAGGAGTTCGCGAAAAGCTGCATCCGGTCGCGGAAAGCCTGTTTGCCCTTATCGTGCTCTTCCCACAACGCGTCGCAGTAAGTGCCGAAACCTTCGTTCAACCACAGGTCCTTCCAGGTACCGGGCGATATGCAATCGCCCCACCACATGTGGCTCAGCTCGTGGGCCAGGATGTGGTCCGACGTGTGGTCGGGCCGTATGTATGGGGAGTTCAGCGTAATGCAGGTTTGGTTCTCCATCGCGCCGAAGTAACCCATCTCGGCCTCGGCCACGCCGTACTTCTCATCGTCGAACGGATACTGCCAGAACTTGTTGGAGAAGAAGTTCATCATCCGCGGTACGTTTTCAAAACAGATAGCGGCGTTGGCGCGGTGTTCCGGGAAGACGTAGTACCTGATGGGGATGCCGCCCCAGCTCGAGCCGAAGCGGGAATACTTGTACGCCCCGGAAATACTTACGAGGTACGTCGCGATGCGGTTCTCCGTAACCCACGTAAACGTCTTGGTGTTACCCGGGTTGCTCTTCTCACTCTTTAGGACGCCGTTGGCGGCGACGTACCAGTCGTCGCGGCACGTAACCTTCAACTCGACGCGGTCGGCCTTGTCGTTCGGCAGGTCGTAACACGGGAACCAATGCTGCGCCTCCTCCATCGCCGAGCAGACGTAGACGCCCTTGTTGGTGAAATAAAGGCCGTCCTCGGGTTTGCCGCTGTAGAACACCGTTGCGGCGAACTTCTCCCCTTTCTGCTTCGGCGCCAGGAGCGTAATCTCCAGCACGTCGTTCGCGTGCTTAAAGGTACAATTCTTTCCGTCCTGCTTGACGGCCGAGACGGTCATGTCGTTTCCGAAATTGAACTGGACCTCGCGGAGGTCGTTCTTCGAACTCGTGGCAGTTATTTTGCAGTTGCCCGAGATCTTCTTTTGAACGTCGTCCAGCTTTACGTCGATAACGTACTCGCGGACGTCGTAGTCGTGCGGTACCGCCGGCGCGTCGCTCGTGCCCTTCGCCCCGTCGTAGAGGTGGGGTACGTACAGGCGCGGTTCGTCCAGTATATCCGCCGACGGATTGTATAGGGCGACAGCGGGAACGGCGGTCGCCGCGGCGACAACGATTAAAATAAACTCGGCGCGCATATAATCTCTCCTAGGAAGTAAAGCGGGATACCGGGTCACCAACGGCGACGCTTATAACTTTCAAACGAAACGCGGTCCGTTTAAGGAGCACATAGAACCGCTCACGTACGCCAAAGCAGGAAGACTTAGGCCCGAAACGAACCCGCGTTTCCCGCACCTATTGCCTATCGCGGTTTTCAAGGGCCCCTACGCCCCGCGAATATTTCAATCGCCTCCCGCAACTCCTCGAGCGTAAGCGTCGTTCCGCGGCACGGCCCCTGCGGCCTTTGGTTGGCCACACCGAGCACGGGCCGGTCGTTCACGACGTAGATGCCCGTAATCAACTCCCGTTCGCACGCCACCCCTATCACCGCGCGCGGCTCGAAATGCCGCACCACCGACGGGACGACGCTGCCGCCGGTAAGCACCGCCATCACGACGTCGTCGTATTCCTCGCGCAGGTCCAGGATTTCGGCTACCGGGCACTCGCCGCAGCGGCGGCAGCTGTCCACGTCCTCGACGAGCGGCTGGCTGCACTCGGGCCGCTGTATGCAACGCGGCAACAGTACGAGAACCGGGCCCGGCCTTTTAGAGCGGTTCGCCGTCGCCCGCGTAACGGCGTTCGATACCCGGACCGCGGAGTGAGCCATACGGTCGCCGGTGGAGCCGAAAAGGCGCGCTAACCGTCGGGCCGGCGCGGCGAATTTCATAATTATTCGGCTCGAGCGCCCGAGCGGTAAGAGTAACCCCTTCCCGGTATACGTCGTCGCGATTATCCCCAGATATTCTAAAAATAAATACGAAATTAAAACGCCGCCGGCCAACAAGACGGCGGAGGGCAAGAAAGGCGAAAACGCCTCGAGCCGCGGCGCGGTAAAATACCAAAAGAGAACGAACAAGGCCGCGGCCCCCGTGATAAGGATGCCTACCGCGGCCAGGAAAAGCGCCGGCCCTTGTTCAATAGCGGCCTCGAAGCCGGCGAGCGCGCCGGCTTCGCGCCACTCGTCGCCCAGGTAGCTCGTATCTTCTACCCCTACGACGCTTTTTTCTCGAGCCGAACCGGCCATAATAAGAACGCGCCGCCCGGACGCGGACGGCGCCGTTTGTCGCCGGGCGATGACACCGCCCTAGGTTGAATCCCTAAGCTTCTTCTTCCGGAACGCAACAGTCGACCGGGCAGACGTCTGCACACGAGCCGCACTCATCGCATTTCTCGGGGTCTATGATGTAGATGGGGTCCCCTTCCGAGATGGCCTCTTCCGGGCACTCCGGGATGCAAGCGCCACACGCTATGCAGTCTTCGGTTATCTTGTATGCCATTTTTCGGCATTCCTCCTTTTTTAGCCTTCACCCGGTTTATATTTGGAATATCGCGCTTCGTATTTGTCAAAAGCCGGGCCAAACGTAGCAAAAAAGGGTTCCCCCGTCAAGCCCAAAGTTCCCCCTTTCGTCTCGTAACCCCGCCTCTCTCGCAGGCTGACCCGTTTCCCCATTCGTTTGTTCTTTACAAAAAGCCGTCGAAATAATATAATTACCATAGACATGATTATACGAGAGGTTAGGCCTTATGCTTAACGTTAGCGGAGAGGTTTTCAAACGATACGGACGCGTCTACCAACCCGGAGAGGTGGTCGTCCGGGAGGGCGACGTGGGCGAATCGATGTTCATCATCCAAGAGGGCGAGGTCAGGATCCACAAAAGGATTCGCGACCGCGAGACCACGTTGGCGGTACTTAAGGCCGGGGATTTTTTCGGCGAGATGGCGATTATCGATAAAGAACCCCGTTCCGCGAGTGCGACCGCGGCGACCGAAGCCAAGATCCTCGTCCTATCGAAGGATATATTCGAATCGCAAATTAAAACTAATCCTAAAATAATAATGTCTATCCTGCGGAAGATGAGTGAACGGCTGCGCGCCGCCGACCGCCAGATAAAAACCCTCCTCATGCGAGACAACCACTCCCGCGTTACGGGCACCCTGCTGTTGCTGATGTCGAAGCGAGGTACCCCTTCCGAGCAAGGCGTCGTGATGGACCGCAAAGAGACGCTCGACGAGCTCGTGAACATGACCGGCCTACCGCTGGAGAAAGCCGAGGAAGTACTCGAGACGCTGCGCCGAGCGGGAATCGTAAGGTTTGAAAACAACGTTATGATGGTCAAATCGGCCGACAGCCTGGAAAGGTTTATGAACTATTTGGAGATGAAAGAAGAATTCGGCCTGTAAAATTCCCAACCCCTCATAAACGTTGGACCAATTCAAATACATCCTATTGTGGTTGATCGCCGCGTTTTTGATCGCGGACTACCCGCTACAATTAAACTTAGTCTTCGAAATACGTTACAAATACAGGTTCGGGGGGCTGTTGCACGTCGCCATCCACGCTCTGGCGGGGCTTTTTCTGTTATACCCGTACCTCGCCCACTGGCAGATATGGGCCGCGTTCGGCGCCACGATCATCCTCCACTATTTTATCGACACCGTCAGCAAGACCAATATCTACATGTGGCTCGCCGACCAGGCTTCGCATATCGTCTTAATAGCGGGCGTGGCGTTCCTCGGCCGGCACCTACAACCGCTACCCCTACCCCACATCGTCGCGCAGTACTACTTTAATGCACCCTTCGCGTTATACGTAATCGGCTACCTGGCGGCGACCTTCGCCGGTACGATATTCATCTTTTTCGTAAAGATGACGTTCCGAAAGGGTTACCAAACCCGGCCTATACTACTTTATGAGAAAACCACCGGCGTCGTATCGCGCGCCGTAGTCGTTACGGCGATAATACTCGGCTTCAAACTTACCCCCGCCTTCTTCTTCGTCGCGCCCGTACCCGACCTGCTCCGCCTTTACCAGGTAGTAACGTTACGGGGTGACGAACGTCATTACAAAGACGTCTACCCCGCCGACGTACTGATTTCGTTCCTGTACGCCGCGGCCATCGGCGTAGCGCTCGCTTTCGTATAAAGCATGCCGACGAAAAGAACCATAATAACGGCCCTGGCCGTCGCTTCGGCGGGAATCGCGCTCGGTTTCGAAAGAAACCCCGGCGGCGACGCGGGTGCGGCCGCCGGTTGGGGATTGGGAGCCCGGGCGGAAGCTCTGGGCCGGGCGTACACGGCGCTGGCCGGCGACGCCGCCGCAGTGTATTGGAACCCCGCCGGCCTGGCCGCCCTCGAGCGCACCGAGCTCGCGTTCGCGTACGGCGCCCCCTTCGGCGCCGCGGGCGACGTGACGCTGGGCGACGTCGTCGTCGCGAAGCCGCTACTTTACACTATGGGAGAAGAAGCCGGCGGCGCCGGCTCTCTGGGAACGCTCGCGGCCGCGGTCGCGTTCCGCCGGGCCGGCGGAATAATCGAGGCCGACGAAAACGGCCCCACCGGCCGCACCTTCGCCGATACCGACGTCGAACTTTATCTGGGCTACGCCCACGCGTTAGGGAGTAAGGCCGCTTTCGGCCTCGCGCTTAAAAACGTCACCCGGAAAACCGCCGATTACAGCGACTCCGGTTTCGGCCTGGACCTCGGCGGTACTTATAAACCCCTCGCCGACCTTACGTTGGGAGCCGTGGTCCGGAACGTCATAGCCCCCAACTTCCGCCTAAAGGCGCTTAAGGACGCGCCGCCGCTGACGCTCGAGCTGGGCGCCGGCTACGAATTCTTCAACCTCTTATCGCCGACGGCGTCGCTCGAGATAACGCGAGAGGGGTTCTACGACGTCGGCGCCGGCGTCGAAATTACGCCCGTAAAATACGTCGCCCTTCGCGGCGGGTATTACACCGGCGACGAAAGGCCGCGGGCTGGTATCGGCTTCGCGCTGGGTAGTTTCCGTTTCGACTACGGCCTTCGCATCGGGGGGCCCCTGGGGGATTCGCATTTGGCTTCGGTATCGCTGCTTTTAGGCGGCGTCGAACCTCCCCCGGGAGCCGTCGTGCCCGAGGAGGAAGGGTACATCGAGTTTGAACCGGAAGAAGAACCCTCCCCCGAAAGTGAAGGCGCCGAAGGCGAAGAGGAAACCGCCCCGGGGATACCGGGAATTGACGAATTATTCGAGGAGAGCTCGGGGGGGCCGTAACGGGGGCGGCCCAACGTTATTTTTACTAAAAAAGAAGCCCCCGAACGGGGGCTTATTGGGCGATGCAGGACTCGAACCTGCGACCCCTTGCATGTCAAGCAAGTACTCTAGCCAACTGAGCTAATCGCCCTTAGCAGCGGTAGTATATCCGAGTTTAGTGGGAACGTCAAGAAGAAATTATGCTTCGGGATACGTTTAAAGAATTTTTAGGCGCCACGCTGGGCGACGTGCTCTCGTCGCTCGCCTTAGCAGTGGTCGTTTTCGCGGCCGGCCGCGCCGTCTTCGCCGTCCTCAGGAGGATTTTAAAGTTAGAAGGGCTCCGAGTTACGGTCAACATTTTCCTCCTATTGCTCGCGGCGGCGGCCTTCGAGCACGTCTTCGATTACGAGTGGACGCCCGCCGTCGGCCGGATAATGCGGGCCCTGATATTCGTCTTCGGCGTATACCTCGCGTTCCGCCTGCTCGAGCATATATTCGTACGCCGCGTCACCAAAGAGAAAAAACGCGTCGAAATCCCCCGTATAGTCCGCGATATCGTACGGCTCGCGGTTATTGTCCTCGCCGTACTATTCGCGTTGAAGGCCTTTTTGGGGCTCGAGCCGACGGCCCTTATCGCGACTTCCACCGTTCTTTCCGCGGTCATCGGCCTCGCGATGCAAGACGTGCTGGCCAACATATTCGCCGGTATCGCTCTCCAGATCGGCAAACCGTTTCGCGTCGGCGACTGGGTTACCGTCTACGACCAAACCGGAACGGTCATCTCGACGTCGTGGCGCGCGACCCGCATAAGGACCCGCGACAATCACATCATCGAAATAGCGAACGCTAACATCGCGAAGGCCGAAATCTACAATTACTCCGTACCCACGCCTCTCCAGCGCCGTCACGTCGAGGTGGGCGTAGTATACGGCGTCCCGCCCAATACGGTGAAACAGGTGCTGTTGGAGGCCGCGCTGGCGGCGAAGGGCGTCTTAAAAGAACCGGACCCGGACGTTCTCCTTACCGAATACGGCGACTTCGCAATCACATATCGCGTACGCTACTGGCTGAAGGATTTCGCGGACGTGCCGCGGACCGAAGACCGCATTATGACCAATATCTGGTACCACTTCAAACGCGCCGGCATCACCATCCCATTCCCCATCCGCGACGTTACGCTGCGCCATATCGACGAGAAGGCCGAGGTTCGGGCCGCTGAAGACCGCGTGGCGCGCGTCAGAGCGTATTTTGAAGACGTCGACCTTCTGGCGGCCCTCTCTAAAACCGAGCGCAACAAACTCGCCGCGGGCGCCGCCGAAAGACGTTACGCCGCCGGCGAAAGGGTCGTCCGCCAGGGCGACCACGGGTCCGAATTCTTCATCGTCGTATCGGGCAAGGTCCGGGTTACCGTACGGCGCGAGGACGGCCGCGCGGCCGAAATCGGTACGTTCGGCCCCGGGTTTTTCTTCGGCGAGATGGCCCTTTTAACCGGCGAGCCGCGCCGGGCCACGGTCACGGCGACGGAGGATACGGACGTGGTCGTAATCGGCAAGGACGAATTCCGGGAGATAATCGCAGCCCACCCCAAAATCGCCGTAAAATTATCTGCCGCCGTAGAAAAACGCCGAGCCGATATCGAAAAGGAATTCGCCGAAGCGGGCGACGCCGACGCGGCCGCGGCGGTGGAAGACGAATACTCCCGCGAGAACGTATTGAAGAAAATAAAAACTTTCTTCGACATCAAATAAACGCTTCCCGCGACCACGCCCCGCGAAAACTCGCCTGCCGAGCGGATTGCCGCGTTGTTTCCGTTTAGGGGGCCGCCGCCGCCGGCGCACGGACTTCCCGGATGCCGCGCCCGCGCTATTTCCGCCGGACGCGTTTTAAGTTACATACCAAAAGATGGTAAGCTTAAATAGAAAAGTTTTATTATGGTATAATAATTTTTTTAAACCCGCTCGACCTTGCTTTGGATTCGACCTTTTCGAGCAATAAATTATGAACGAAGAAAATAAAAAGACACAAGAAGAAGACCCGGCCAAGCGTAAAATCCCTACCGGCATCTGGGTAAAATGTAAGGGCTGCCGCGAGCCGCTCTTCGCCGCCGAGCTCGAGCGCAACCTTATGGTCTGCCCGAAGTGCGATTATCACTTCCCGCTCAGCGCTTATAAACGCATCGACCTTTTAACCGACGAAGGGTCGTTCCAAGAATACGACGCCGACCTGACCGCGGTCGACGTACTGTCCTTCGCCGATAAAAAGCCGTACACCCAACGCCTCGCCGAAGCCACGAAGAAGGCCGGCGTCAAAGACGCCGTCGTAACCGGCCTGGCGACGTTGGAGGGCATCCCCATTTCGATCGGGGCGATGGACTTCAGCTTCATAGGCGGCTCGATGGGCAGCGTCGTCGGCGAGAAGGTGGCCCGCGCGTTTAAGCGCGGCGTCGCCCACCGCCGGCCGGTCGTGATCGCGCCCACGTCGGGCGGCGCCCGCATGCAAGAGGGCGTCGTCTCCCTCATGCAGCTCGGCAAGACCAACGCCGGCGCGGCCGAGTTGGCGGACGCCGGCCTCCCCTACGTCGTCGTCATTTCCGACCCCACGACGGCGGGCGTGATGGCTTCCTACGCCTCGGTGGGCGACGTAATCATCTCCGAGCCAAACGCGCTTATGGGTTTCGCCGGCCCGAGAGTCATTATGGAAACCATCCGCCAGGAGCTGCCGCCCGGCTTCCAGCGGGCCGAATTCCAGCTCGAGCACGGCTTCGTCGACATCGTCGCCCACCGGCGGGACGTCAGGGGTATCGTCGCCGAACTGTTGGAAGTTCTAACGCCCGAAGGCGTACTCGGCTCGAGTAGCGATGGGAAGCGTTAGTGACCGGCCCGGGCGGAATTCGAAACCTCCTATCGGCAACCGGACGGTCCGTCCTTGGGCTCGCCGGCGCCGCGGCGGTGGGCTTCTACTGGAGCCTGGCCGAGACGCTGCTTATCCGGCACACCTTTGCCTCCGGTATCTATTTTAGCAGGAGCTTCCTTTCGGCCTTAAACGGCCGCTTCGTTTTTTACGGCCTCGTCGCCGTCGCCCTCGCGTTACTATTCGCGTTGGCGTTTAGCTTTTGGCGGCCCGCCAGGCGGAGTAGCGCCCCGCGGGGCTCCGTCCGCGCGCGGGCGCTGACAGCTACGGCCGCCGTCGCCCTCGGGGCCAATCTATCTTTCCTCTTCCTCTATCTTATTTACGAAAAAACGGACCTGCCCTCGTGGAACAAGGCCGCGTACGCCGCGGGCGTTCTAATAGCGACGTTGATTACGGCCGCCGTCGTAACGGCTTTAAGCCGGCTCTACGCGAAATACCAAACCGCACGCCGCGCGGTTCTATACGCGTCTTATATTCTATTGGCCGTCGCCGCGGTCGGCGCGTTATCGTCCGCTTTTCACGTCCGGCATAAGAGCCGGACGCGCCCGACCCCGACGGAGCTTCCCTACGTCGTCGTGATAACGCTCGACGCGTGGCGGGCCGACGCGTTCGACGAAAAGCTTACGCCCGCGCTGTACGACTTCGCTCGTAGGAACGGCCTGGTCTTTACGAACGCGCGCGCCCCGTCGACGTGGACGCTGCCGTCTTTCTCGGCGGCGTTAACGGGCTCGCACAATTTCGCCGACGCAGAGGGGTTACGAACCGGCGGCTCGAGCCGTAAGCCGTGGGACGCCGTCCCCCGTACCTGGGCCGAAGTGATGCGGGACAACGGCTACGATACGTACGCCGTCCTGAGCAATCCCCACCTCGATACGGTCCGCCTTATCTTCCGGGGTTTCTCCCATTTCGACTACGTCGACTTCCACCCTCCCTTAGCCGCGGTTCACTT
>Ga0307377_10001059_pt1 | contig 36141 bp, 52 predicted proteins | sample TR3MG_FD_202535 | JGI IMG/M metagenome (GOLD analysis project Ga0307377, IMG submission 202535) | Soil microbial communities from Risofladan, Vaasa, Finland - TR-3 | ecosystem: Environmental > Terrestrial > Soil > Coastal area > Acid sulfate soil | place: Finland: Risofladan, Vaasa | collected... | reverse complement strand
CAACCACCCGGCGGCCTTGAACGTCTATGGCGCAGCGGGGTAAATGGCACAAATGTTCACCTTAAAATGGCACAAAGTTCTTTAGTCAGGAGGGACGAGTGTGTATATAATTTTCTATATTGTTAGCCATTTACTCTATCGCGAGTAACCCCACCGGCCGTATGACCCGCGCCGAAATCGTCCCGCCTTTTATCTTGCTGCTTGCGTTCAATCGATCCCCAGCGACACGCCCGCGACGGCGACGGCGCCCTTCGTCCCGTACCCGCCGGCCAGGCGGAGGTCGACGTTACGCCACAGCTTAACGCCGGCCGAGCCGACGGCGGCGACGTTTTTAGCGGGGTAGTCGACGCCCGCGCCCGGGCCCAGGCGTACACGCCATATCCGCACGACGTCGACGCCGGCGACGGCCGCGACGCCGCCGGTTCCCAAGCCGCCGCCGACGTGGGGCCGAAACTCGACGGCCACGAGCGGCATCGGCGCCCGGGACGCCGTTACTTCGCCCTCGCCCTCTTTGTATATCTCTCCCTTCGGCGTTCGGTATACGCGAGTCGTTTGCTCGCCCGGACCTTTTACCTCGTACACTTCCGTCCCGCCGGGCAGCCCCGCCGTCAGTTCCTCGGCCCGCGTCTTCGCGCGCCCGGGCGTCAGCCGCTCCCGCAGCGTAATGCGGTCCTCGACCGTCGGGACCGGCTCCGCCGTCGGCGGCAGCCCCCGCGCCGTCGCCGTGGGCGGAACGGTCGTCGTAACGCCCGCGTCGTCGCCGGCGAAGAACGCCCTGACGGCCGGGCCGAAGTCGCGGACGAACCAGACGATCGCGGCGATCACGCATATACCGGCGACGGCCACGGCGGCCCACCGAAGCACGCCGGAAATTCGTCGCGCAGCCATTTATCCACCTCGTGGGTTATCGCCTCCGCCATAAGGAACTGTTCCTCGCGGTCGGCGATTATTTTTAAGTCGTCGGCGTTGTCGACGAAGCCGAACTCGAGCAGCGCCGCGAAAATATGATAGTGGAGCTCCTCCTCGGTGAAGCCCGCCCTGCGGTACGGCTCGCCGGAGAGGATGTAGTAGTGCCGGAACTTCAGGCCGCGGTCCCGCCACGTCGGCCGGCGCGGTTGCCCGCGGGGCTCGAGCCGGACCGTCTCCACGATCGCGCGCTGCACAATATCGCCCAGCCGGCGCGACTTACTTCCCTCGCTGCTGACGAAGACCTCGGTCCCGGTGCCGCCGCCGGCGTTGTGGTGGCAGCTCAGAACGACGACCAGCGGCTTCACGTTCGCGGCCTGGGTGAAGGCGTTAAAGTACGCGCGGAAGGCCTTTATCCGGTGCGTAATTCGCACCCGTGGCAGGTCGAACGTGGGGTACCCTTTACGGCGGAAGGCGTTTAATAACGCGTCGCCGACGCCGGTGTTCAGGTCGAACTCGCGGACGCCGCCCAAACCTATGGCGCCGGTATCGCCTCCCCACGCCGTCGGGAAGTGCCCCTTCGAAACCACGATTATTATAGGCTGTATTTTACCCGCCACTTCCGCGCCTCCTATGTAAAGGTCCTCAGCAACGCCGCCGCGGCCATAATGACCGCGCCTCCCCAGGCCCCCCACATCGCGTACTTGGCCGCCCGGCTTTGCCCGATGGCCTTGACGCGCTCGTCGAGGGCGGCCAGCGTTTCGCGGATATCCGTCAGCGCGTTGAACATCGTTTTATGCTCTTCGTAATTGCGCTCGGCGGCATCCTTAACGGTCTTTATTTCGGACTTCACGAACCCTCTGAACTCGTGGTTTTCCTCCGTCATACGTGCCCCTCCATATTAATCCTCGCTCGAGCCCGTGCTCGGGATACCCAGCAGCTCGATCTTCCCTTTCACTAAGGCCTCGTTCGGCGTCGGGTCCACGACGGCCATAAACAGCTTGTTGGGCGCCGCGGCGTTGACGCGGACCCCTATCGTAATGTCGACGAGCGCGGTCATGTCTTTTATCGCGCCGAGGGTGTAAGTCGTGTCCAGCGCGGCGATGTCGACGCACACGTCCAGGTCGACCGGCAGACCGTTGAACGGGAGCGCGGTATAATCGTCGGCCAGGCACACGCGCACGGTCTTATAGTGCCAGGTGTAGGGCGCCGGCCGCCACTGCCCGGGGACCTCGGTAAAGACCTGGTTAAACTGAAACCGGGCGAGGTTCAGAACGTACTCCTTGCCGAAGAGGACCTCGTCGTGCGAGCGATAGGAGTAGTTAAAACACAACGCGCCTTCGTATTTATGGGCGCTCACGACGCGCACGTGTCCGCCGGCTTCGTCCTGGGGACTCGTCGAGACGACTACTTCGTAGTCGTCGCGCCGAACGCGGTAGTACTTTACGCTGGAGTAGAAAGCCTTCTCGTAGTAGTCGTACGTATATTTATGTTTGACGGCGAAGTAGTTCCCGCCGCCGCTCGTGTCGAGCAGCCCCACCTCCTCGGCGTCCTCCGCGAGGTAAACGCGTTTGCCGTCGACGTCCTGAGCCGAGCCTACCAGGATTTTGACCTTGTCCGCCGTGGTCCCTTCCGCGGCCAGGAGCCCGTTCCATATCCGCGCGATTCCCGGCGAAAGGTCGCGGCGATGGGCCTCGGTCGCGGCGCCTACGCCGTTGGTGATAAGCTTTACGTCTTCCCGCTTCGGGCGGTCGTTATCCCACTCGAGGTCGTTTACGTTCGGAAGGTCCACCATAGCCTTCGTAGGACAGGCATTAATGCCTGTCCTCCTCCTTTACCATACGTATAAATCGTTAAAGCGGGCGTCGTTGCCGTACACGACCGGGCCAACGCCTCCCTGGCTCGCGTACCCGCCGTCGGCGATACCTTCACCCACTACGACGTCGTTTATTTTTACGGCTATCTTCCCGCGCTCGAGCCAGGCCTCGAGCGGGAAGTAGGCCGCGGTGGCGTCGAACGTCAAGTTCGTCCAGTCCTTTACGATCGTATCTACGCCGCCCGAGCGCCACACGATCCCCCACTGCCAGTTGGGCGCGGCTCGACGTATCAAGACCATGTAATAGTCGCCGTCTTCGTCGGGCTCGTCGCCGACGCGAAGGCCGAGGCCGGCGCCGTACGTATCGTTCGTCGACAGGACCTTCATCATAACCCGGGCGTAGAGGTCGTCCACCGTCGCCGTAGCGTGTATATTGCCGCTCGGGTTGAACGGGGGCCCGGTGCCCACGAGCCCCTGCATCACCTTGTCGCCGTCGTCTACGAAGCTCCACATCGCGATGCCGAACAAGGCGTACATCATCCCGGACCATTCCGTATCTTCGAAATCGTCGTTCAGGATCGCGGCGCCGGCCTGCTCTTTTTCGCCGTTATACGCCTCGAGCCGTAGCACGTAGCAGGGCGGGTACGTCGCGCCCAGGAGCGCCCCCGGCGTCACCAGCCGCGCCCGGGTGGGCCCCGGCTTCACCTTATATACCTCGTCGCGAAGCTCCCTCGCCTCCGCCGGCGTCGGTATCCGGCTGAGCTCAAAGTGGCCGGTGAGGAGCTCGAGCTTTCCCCAAAGGCCGCCGAACGCGCTCCACGGGTCCTCGTCGTCCGGCCAGTCCAGCCCGTTCTTATAGTATTGCTGAACGTCCGCCACCTCGAGCGCCGGCTCGTACGTCGCCCCCTTCGTATTTATGGCGCTCGTTATCGCGTCCACCGTAAGGCCCGTCGTCGTCGCCTGCCACTGGTTCAGCAGGCGCGCGCGGTACGTATCGTCGGCCTCGTCGCCGTCGCGGGGCAGCTTCAGCTTAACGCCCCACTCGTCGAGGTCGTCGCCGACGGCGCTCTGTATGAACGCCGCGGCATATACCTCGTTGCAGCACGTTACGGCCTTGCCGAACGCGTTTTTGAAGGCCGTCGCGAACGCCGTTAATATCGGCTTCGGCTTCTCCGGCTCGGGCCGGAACGGCCTATATCGCGAGAACGACGGCCATATTAAGGCCCAGCGTCCCATAGCGTTAATCGAACCCCATTGTCCTCTCGGAGGCGTTGCGCACGAAAAGCTCCAGGGCGAACACCTGCCGGCTCGAGTCGTCGAAATAATCGGCTATGGCCTCCAGCGTCTCGGCGCCGACGTTCTCGCCGCGGTTGGAGACGAAGAGCACCGCCGTTGTCGGGCCGTAATGGCCCGCGACGTATAGCGCGGTCGTCACCTCGTCGAAGGCCGCGACCGCCTCGTTCTCGTAATAGCCCACGGTCCCCAGCATCCGCATCCGGTACAGCGCCAGCGCCTGCTTCCGCGCCCCGGCTTCCGTCGTCCCGGTCGCCCACCCGACGCCGAATCCCTCGATGTGGTTTCGAAGCGCCTCGATATCCCCGAGTTGGGGCCAAATCGCGAAGTGAACCGTCCTCGCGACGTCGTATATCGCGCCGACGGCGTTCGCGACCAGCCGGCAAATCCCCCGGAAGACGGCGTTGTAGACGAGGGCCGTAAGGCCGGGCTCGCCGGCCTCCGGGGCCGTCGCGTCCGCTACGATGTCGTCGTATACTTCGTCTCGGTCCAGGAACGTCGGCATCTTTACGCCTCTCCCGTCTTCTCCGGCAGCGGCAGGACCATCTCTTTAAGCGCGCCGGCAACCGCTTTCAACGAAACCTCGCCCCGCACGTACGCGCCGTCTTCGCTCGAGTACGTGAAGACGAACTCGATGTCGTCCATATCGACGCGGCCGTCCCACCGGCAGACCTCGCGTACCTTATCCCGCACCGTCGGCTCGAAGTAGGGCCCGGTCATCTCGACCGCGGCGGCGACGCCGGATCCCGCCAAAAGCTCCCCTCCCCAGTCGCCGTAGCCGGTCTCGAGGGCGCAGGCCAGGTTCTGGCACAGGCACGCGAGCCCGGAGACCGTTTTTAAATCGCCGTTCTCCACCGCCAGGTCGCCGCTGTCGGCGTCGAGGTAAAGGTCCGTTCCGAGCGGGTCATTCAATTTTTACTACCTTCGACGTAAGGTTTTTGGGTATCGTAATCCCAGCCGCGGGCCCGGTGCTGCCCGGGCCGGTCGTAACGCCCGGGTGGGTATGGGTACGGACCGCCTCCATGACCGTCAGCAGCACGTCCCCCAGGACCGCGACATGGGTCGCGGCCTTCCCGCCCAGGACGATCTTGTTGTCGCGCGTTATCTCGACGCGGACGCCGCCCTTTTTCTTGAAGACGAGCCGTTCGAACTCCTGGACCGCGGCTACCCGCGGCCGGCCTCGGTCGCCGCCGTCGAACGTCAGCAGGACGTCGCTGCCCTCGACCGGTACGGCGTACATGCCGGCGTCGTCGGCGACGTTCAGGACCCGCAGCGGCACCTCCTCCATCTCGAGCCCCGCCGCGGTCTCGACGGTGCAGCTCAAGGCGGGCTCGTTTACGGCGACGACCCGGGCCGTCTCCCCGCCCGGGGTAAGGCCGCCCCGGGCCAGCCTCGCCAGCTTACGCGCCGTGTCCAACTTCGACCTCCATCTTATACGAGCGGCCGCAGCGGTGCGTTACCGACTCGATATATGCGTGCAGCGACCGCGCCGGCTGCCGCGGGTCCTCCACTTTGCAGCGCATGGAATGGCGGGTATCGCCGCGGCCCAGCGTCGTACACGAGCCTTCGTACCGGCTCGAGGCCAGCTCGAGGTACCGGCGCTCCGCCTCTTCGGCGGCGGCTTTCTCGTCGGCGCCCTCCAGCTCGAACGTCCGCGCCGGGCCCTCGCCCGCGGCCTTCGGGTAGACCGCCTTTACGGTACGCTCCTTGAACGCCGCGTCGACGCCGTAGACGACGACCTGGCCCACCGGGCTTTTCTCGCGGTAGGCCAGCGTCCCCTCGTCCAGGATGTTGAGGCCGTACTCGAATACCGGGACGAAATCCTGCCGCCCCACCAGCTCCGCGAACGGGTACCCGAAGTAGACCTTCTTTTGCCCGGGTACGGCGTAGAAGTCGACGCCCACCTTGGCCGCCAGCTCGCGCAGCGCGAACCGCGGCGTGCAGTGGTCGCAGCGGAACCTCTTGAGCTTGAACTGCGGCGGCACGTCGCCCATCTCGACGCCCACGCCCGAGCCCGCCAGCTCCGCCACCACGGCGCCGATGTCGCCCGGGCCCACGTTCTTGTAGACCTTGTTCACCGGCTCCTTCCCGAGCTGGTGCAGGGCGTCGCGGCACTCCAGCCACACCGGCTTGTCGGGCCCGATCGTGACCACCTCGCCGACGAACACCGTCTCCGCGCTTATGCCCGGGACGTTCCCGAGCGCGATCGCGACCTCGTCCCCCTCGCTGAAGGTGCTGATGTCGAGCCCCTCGACGTCGTACGGGAACTCGAGGCGAGCGGTGTCCGCCTCGGGCCGCCGGCTCGAGAATACCGTAATCGACGACAGCGCCCCCTCGGGCGACGTGGGGTCGACGTTGCTCACCCGGGCGTCGCCGACCGTAACGTCGAATACGGGCCGGTAGACCGTCACGCTTTCACCTCGACGAATTCACGGGCCCGCGCGGCGGCCTCGGCGAGCCGCTGCTTTCCGGCTCGCGCCAGCGCCGGGACCTTGAGGGTTTGCCCCTGCGCGAGCTCGTACGGCGCCTCGAGCCCGTTCGCCGCCGCCAGCCTGTCGTAGAGGTACCTCGAGCCCAGGACCTTCTCGGCGACGTCGTATATCGACTCGCCGCCCGCGGTCTCGCGATAGAGAAGATTTTTACCCACTCGCGTCAGTCGCGGCCGCGCGCCCACCACGTACGTCGTCGCGCCGGCGAGCGTCTTCCTTATCCGCAGCGTCATGCCCGGGCGGACGTTCTCCGGGTTGTGCTCCAGCAGCTCGCCGTTGTCGAAGAATATGACCGACGCCAGCCCGGGCTGACCCCACAATTCGAAGGCGAGGTATGCCAGGTCGCGGTCCTTCGCGGAAAATACGTGCTCGACGAATTCTACGGCCATATCGTGGGACAGACATTCATGTCTGTCCTCCTATTCGTTTTTAATAAGCTCCACGTCCTTGTCCGACAGGAGCGACAGCGTAAGGCGGACCTCGTGCGGCGTCCCGGGGATGACTTCGATATCCATTCCCTCGACCACCACCTGGTCTATCCCCAGCACCTCCAGGATGCTCTCCTGGTTCCGCAGCGGCTGCCCCATCACGATCGAGAGCGGCCCGGCGTTCTTCAGCAGCTTGACGTAGTTCTTGAGGTCTCGGTCCAGCTTCCGCCGCTGGTTGAAGCTCAGCAGCGGCGCCATCGTGTTCGCGACGATCGTGTGCAGGACGACGCGCCAGTCGCCCAGCCCGGTGTCGTGCTTGACGCTGGTGTCGAGGCCGTCCACGTCTTCGGCCTCGATCTTCCGCGCCGCGCGCACCGAGACGATCGGCTCCCACGGCAGCTCCCATCCCCCCAGCTTAATCGGCGCGACCGTGTTGTTCCCCGGCAGCTCCACGACCTTGCCCCGGGGGTTCGCGACGCCCAGGCCCTCGAGCAGGTCGTAGACGAAATCGCCCAGCCCCGGGACCATCGCGACGTTAGGTAGCATACTCGACCTCGAGCTCGGTCAGCGCCTCGTCCAGCGCCTTTTTAACGAGGGGCTTCAGCGCCGGGTTATTGGACTGGAGGACGATCGACCCCTGCTCGAAGTGGACGATGAATACCCTCGAGCCCGCGCCGCCCGCGACCAGCCCCGCGCCGCCGCCGCCGGCGCCTCCTCCTCCGCCCGCACCCGGCGTCTCCTCCTCCTCCTTAACGCCCGGCATGCCGCCGCCCCAGCCGAAGAGGTCCCCCTTAGACTTCTTCTTGCCGAACTCTATAAACGGCCCGGGTGCCATAGGTTTGGCGGCCGTAATCGTAATGGGCGCCATTCCCGGCGGCAGCCCGGCGTACACCGGCGCGCCGGCCATCGTACGCCGGACCGGCGTCGTGCCGTACCCGGCCTCGCCCGGCATAAGCCCCTTCGGAACCTTCGCCGCCTCGCCGGCTTTGAACATCATGCCGAACCACGCCGCCGCGGCTCCGCCGGCCCCGCCCACTCCCCCCGTCGCGAGCCGCCCCACGGCGGAAGCCGCCGTCGGCGCCCACTTCGCGATCGTGACCACGTGCCCGGCGATCTTCCCAAACGCGCCGCCGATTTTTACGAGCGGGTACGAGAGGGCCGCCAGGAACGCTATCTTACCTACGGCTCGAGTAACGTCCGGGTGCGTCTTCGCGAAGTCGCCGATGCCTCTCGCGAGCGGGACCATCCCTTCCGCCGCCGACTTCGCCGCCGGCAGCAGCCCCTCTCCTATGGCTATGGCCGCCTCCTTCGCCTCGCTCTTGAGCTGCTGCATCTTGAAGTACGGCTCTTCGGCCATAACGTTGAGGGCCTTCTTCGTCGTCCCGCTCGCGCCCTCCATCTGCTCGAGTGCGCCGGTCATCCACTCGACTTGCTTGCCCAACGCGCCGAAGCCGGCCATAGCCCGGATGTTGGGAAAGAGCTCGCGCAGCCGCTCCTCGGCGTGCGGCGCCACCGCCAGCGCGCGTATCGCCCCCACCAGGTCTTTTTCCCCTGCCGCGGCCTCGAACGCCGCTCCTCCCACCTCGCGCAGCGCCTTCCCGGCGTCCGTCGTCGGCTTGTCGATGGCGAGCATCAGCGCACGGACCGCCGTCGTCGCTTCCTCGGTGCTGAACCCCGCGCGCGTCACCCCCGCCAGCGCGACGTTCACGTGCTCGAACGCAATTCCCAGCGGCGCCGCGATCGCGTACGCTCGCCCCGCCGAGCTCGCCAGCTCCTCCATCCGCGTCTTACCCAGGACCACCGTCATCTGCAGTTTGTCGAAGACGTCGTCCAGCCGCTCCGCCTCCCACCCGTACGCGTTTATGACCGTCGTGCCGATGTCCGCGGTGGTGTTGAGCGACGCCATCCCGGCGGCGGCCTCTCTCGCCGACGCCTCCAGCGCCAGCGGTACCTTGCTCGCCTTAACCCCCGCGGACAACAGGAAGTACGCCGCCTCGGCCGCGGCCTCGTGCGACTGGCCGTACGCCGTCGCCGTCCCGCGGACCGCCTTCTCGACCGCCGGGTAGTACTCGAGCTGGTCGAGCATCATCGTCTTGACCTCCGCCATCTTCTGGTGGAAGTCCATCGCGGTCTTCGTCGCGAGCCCGAGCCCGAGGGCCGTGGCCGCGCCCGCCACCGAGACCCCCTTCGCCACCGGCAGGAACGCGGCGCCCATCGTCCGGCCTCGAGCCGTCGTGCGCGCCGACAGCCCGGCCAGCTTCCGGTCGAACGCCGTCATCTGGGCGCTGTACGCGTCCTTGAACGCGAGGATGACGCCCATCTGCTGCATCCCGGCTAACGAGAATATGCCCATATTACGACAGGCATTACTGCCCGTCCCTTACCTGCCCCTCTTTTTGAACATGGCGCCAATTACTTCCGCCAGCCCTTCCGCGAACGCTTCCGTCATCAGCTCGCGCTCAAAGGCCCGGGCGATATAGGCCCGGGCCACCAGCTCCACGAACGCGTCGTCGTCGGCTACGTCGGCGACGTTCACGCCGAGGTACTTCTTAATCGCGTAGTCGTCGGCGAACCCGGCGGCCTCCAGCTCGCGCCGCCGGGCCTCTATCCGTTTTTTACGGCGGCCTTAGCGCTCCAGCCCGAGGCGCTCAGCAGCTCGCCGGCGACGGCGTTTACCAGCCCGGCCCGCTTCTTCAGCAGCTCGCTGAACAGCGGCTGCTTGGGCCACAGCGTCAGCTTGACGACGAAGTTGTGCGTGTTCTCGTACGTCGCCTTCTCGCCGGTCGCCGCCTTGAGCTCCAGCACGCCGGGATAGCGGCATACGACGACCAGCCCCGGCATGAAGTCGTTGTAGTCGAGCTCCAGTATTTCGCCGTACTCGCGTCGCCAGCGCTCGAGCTCCGCCGGCGCCGGCGCCATAAAACCGTCTACCGTTTCGCCTTGGTACGGCTTCCGCTCCGGCGGCGGCGTTTTTCTTTCTTCTGGACCTTCCATAATCGTAAGCTCCCCTCGTTACGGCCCCGTTCTTAGGGTTGGTACATGAAGTCCATCGCGATAGATAGGTCCTTGCCGTCGACGGCGACGTCGTGGCGGGCGTTCTTGATATCGACGAAGGAGAGTATCCGCGTGTGGAGCAGGTTCGTCCCCCCGGCGACGCGGTTCATCCCGAGCCCCGGCACCTCCTTCGCGACCTTGTCGGAGTAGTTGACGATGACCGGGAACGGCGCCAGGTCCGTCACGTCGAGCCCCAAGGGCCCCAGGTACTGCATTATGTCCTGGTAGAAACTTTCCCTTATCGAGATCGAACCGTTAGCCGTCTTCGCACCGTACGAGCGCCGCTGCAAGCCCCCCACGCCCGGCGACTCCGTCTTTTCCTTGGCGTACTCCCAGTTGATGTTGGCCCATTCGCACAGCAGCGGGCCGAAGTAGACGACGACGTCGGTCCCGTCGTACGGCACGCCGTTTATGTAGATGACCTCATCCGCCATAATTTACTCCCTACGGGGTTGGTGGCGCAGGCGTTCCCGCCTGTGCCCCTGCTACTTCTTCGCCGCGCCGATGTAGAGCTCTACGCCCGGTATCGTCGGCACGAAGTAAATCGTGGCCCGGGCGACGAATACTCCCGTCGCCTCCACGTCCTGCTCCGGATCGAACTCGACGTCGAAGTCGACGATCCAGCCCTTGGCCTTCGCTACTTTGCCCACCTCGTCGAGCTTGGCCTTGATAAGCGGCGCGTCGCTCGGCGCGAACGGGTGTTCGACGAGCTGGATCGCGGTCGTATGCCACGCCCGGTCGAGCTCGTTCAGGACGCGTACCTTCTCGACTTTCTTGTAGTCGGAGCTTACCGCCGCCAGCGTAAGGCCCCGCGAGACGACGAAGCCGTATCCGGGCCAGAACCGCGCCGTAACCAGCCGCGCGTCGTCCAGCGCGTCCTGCTTCGCGACGTCGCCCTGCGGCAGCCCGTCCGCCTCGCCCGGGTACGTGTCGAGCGCGTGGGGAACCGTTCCCCACAGAACGTTGCCGCACGACCGCTCGAGCGATATCTTCGCGAACGTCCCCTGCATCACGCCAGCCGCCTGGCGGTCCCGGGCGACGCCGTCGTGGTCCGCGACCCGGAACCCCATCGCGACGCCGACCATCCGGTACGAGTACGTGGCCGCGTACTCCGCCTCCAGCTCCGCGATCCACTCGTCCACCGTCTTGCCGAACGTGTACGTGTCGTCGGCGACGTATTCGCCCGCCGCGAACGTCGCCAGCGTGCCGTTGGGGAGATAGACCTCGCCGCCCACCGGCAGCGTCTGCTCGGTCCCGTACGTGCTGCCGCCGTCCTCGGACATCTTGTACTTCGCCGTGCCCAGCGCGCCGCCTACCGTTATCTTGATGACTATTACTTTCCGGTTCTGCGGTATCCCGCCGATCGTCCCGGCCGCGGAGAACTCGGGCCCGGTTCCCACGAGTACGACCTTAGCCGCGGTGAAGTTCTCGTCGAAGAACGTTTCGAACGATTTGGTCAGGAACGCGACGTAAATCGGCCGGTTCTGGTCCTTCATCCAGTTGGCCTTGACGATGTACGAGGCGACCTCGGCTGCCGTCGACTCGTCCAGGACGAGGATCGACCGCACCGCGTTGTCGTACTTCATGACGTCCAGCGCCCCCAGGATGTTGGCGGTCGAGACGCCCGGGCCTATGGTCGAGACGTGCCACTTGTCGCCCGTTTTGAAGTCGTCGTCGGCCCCCTCCGTGAAGATGACGTCGGCGCCGTTGGGAAGGTCCAGCGTTACCGGGCTCGCCCCGTCCGGGAACTTCTGCGTCGCGCCGTACGTGAGCCCGCCGTCGGACGAGAGCTGGTACGTGACGGCGCACTCCGCCGCCATGTCGCCGCCGTTGACGACCTTGACGACGTAGTCCCGCGTCGACTTGGGGATGCCGGTGCCCGCGGCCGCCGTCGCGGACCCGGGCGCGGCCGGCTTCTCGTGAACCGGCGCCCCGGTCTCGCCGGCTACGTCGTCCACCGCCCGCAGCAGCTTGGCCCTGTCCGCGCCGCATACCTTCGCGTCGTAGAAGTAGTCCAGGATGAGCCCCGACTTGAGCGTGGACTTGGCGTTGCCGAAGCTCGACTCGTTGTACAATAGGTGCGGGACGCCGCCTTCCGCCTGGCCGATTAGCCCGAACACGCTCGCCAGCGTGAAATCGAACGCCGCCCCGCCGCCGTCGAGCACCGTCGTTTTAACTTTGCCTAACGCCATTACCTCTTACCTCCCGAGGGGCGGCGGGTTTCAGACCCGCCGTTTGCGCGCTCCCGCGCCAGCAGCCGCTTCGGGCCCTCGTCGCCCAGCTTCGCGAGCTTGTCCGCCGCCGCCCGGGCCGCCCGTTCGTCGCCCAGCGCCCGCGCCCGCTCCAGCGTCCGCCGGTGGAGCCCCATAACGCGGCTGCGATGCGCGCCGTGCGGCCGCGCCAGCCACTCCTTGACCGCGGCCAGGAACTCCTCGTCGCCGAACTCGGCGTTCTCGCCCCAGCCGTACGCGACCGTAACGCCCGCCAGCACCGCGTCGTCGACGCCATATTTGGCCGCCAGCTCCGCGAGCGGCGTCCGGACCTTGGCCGGAACTTCCTCGCCGCGCGCCCGGGCGATCTCCTCTTCCGTCATGCGCCGGGCCGTTCCTTCGGCCGCCGCGGGTTTTTTCTCTTTATCGTTGTTCGCCATAGTACTCTCCGTCTGTGGAACAGGCATTCGTGCCTGTTCTCCTTTATCCTTAAACCTCTATCTGGACCTCCGCCACCCGCGTCTCCTCGCGCGACGTTATAAGGTCGCCGCTCAGCACGACCTCCAGCATGGCCCGGCGCCAGCGCCTCGTATCCTCCAGCCGGTCCATCGTCTGCGCCTGGCCCACCAGCTCGAGCCGGAGCAGCTGCTCGCCGGCGTCGTCCGCCAGCCACTTATTCTCGGCGCAAACGCGCATTAGCTTGTCGCAAAGCCCCTCGCTCGAGCCGTCGCCCCACAGCTCCGTCCACTTCTTCGCGACGACGTCGAGCTGATAGCGCGCCTCGACGTAGAGGGCCTTCTCCCGGACCGTCATCTTCTGCGGCGTCGTATCCGGTACGTTCTCGCGGGAGTGGGGCTGCCGCTCGCCCTCGCTTACGCCCGAGACCAGCGTGATACACGCCGCCGGCAGCTCCGCGGCGTACAACTCCGGCGCCGGGTACGGCCCGTAGAACACCCGCTCCCGGTGCGGCGTAACGCCGCCCCCGCCGTCCTCTTCGCCGAAGACGTAGTACGCCAGCAGGTTCTTGAGTCGGCTCGCGAGCAGGCGGTACATCACGACGCCTCCCCGACGCGCGCGCACCGCGCCACCTTCTCGACCACCTGGCTGCAGCGATACGCCGGGACGACCGCCTCGACGCGGGCCTCGACGCCGTCCACCTTGACGTGGTCGCCGGCCTCGACGTTCACGTCCGGCAGGACCCGCAGCTCGTCGTATTCGTCTATCGCGCCGCCGCCCTTCGTCGCGACGAGGTCGCGTTTGCGCGGCGTCCAAATGCCGCTGACCGTCGTCTCGTCCTTGTCGACCGTCGCGTCGTCGAACACCTCGTCTCGAGCCGCCACGCTGAGCTTGACGAGCGTTATGTCGTCCCGCGCCCACTCCTCGTGCATGGCCGTCACGTCGGCCGCTATGTCGAGAGTCGTCATCTCAGCGCCCTCCGGACCAGCATCCGGCCCGCGCGCTCGAGCACCTTCTTCTGCTGTTCGGCCGCCGGCCGCACGTGCGGCCGCGCCATCATCCCCGACCACGACTCGTCGAACGTCACCAGCTCCTCGTCCGCCGAGAACTGCTCGTACGTCATCGCGCCCAGCTTGCCGGTACCGTACTCCTGAAACGGCCCGTATTCTATCGAGCTGACCACCGCGTACCCCACGCCCGGGACCTGTATTATCGTCCACGAGCCGACGTACGCGCCGCGGTCGAAGATATGAAGCTGGATTATCCGCCGCTTGATGTCGGCCTCCAGCCGGACCGCGGTCTTGCGGACCAGCGCCTCTATCTGGACGCCCAGCAAGGCCGCCCGCGCCGCCCGCCGCGCCGTTTCCGCGAAGCCGAATTTCGTAAGGCTAAACGACACCCTCGTCCACGTCCTGATATTCCGTCGCGTCTTCGCCGGTGCAGCGCACGTCGAAGCCCAGGTCCGCCACCGCCGCCTCGAACCCCCGGCCGGCGAGCCGTTCCTTCTCCAGCGCGTCGGCGGCCTCGCGCTTCTCCTCCGCGATCGACCGCTTGTCCATCGACCGGTCGCCCAGCTTGTAGGCCACCGCGACCTTGGCCGCGTCCGCCGCCCACGCCCGCAGGTTGATGATCGCGGCGTGCAAGACGTCGCCCTCCGCCATCCCTATGAACACTTCGACCTCGACGTCGCGGTAGACCTGTTTACTCTCCTCTTCGTCGCGGTCGCCGATGAGAAGGCGGACCTTGCCGACCGGCGTTGTCGGGTCGTACGTCACTTGCGTTTGCCCTTCTTCTCCGGCTTGGCATCGGTGGAACGGATATTCATATCTGTCCGGCCCGCCAACAGCTTCCTTATCTCCCGGAGCTCCGTGAGGATCGCGAAGGAATATTCTTCCTGCTTGTTCGCCGTTCGCGCGAGGTTATCTTCTTCTACCATTTTTACCGGTTAAAAGCCGCGCGCCGCTCGAGGCGGGCGCGCGGCTGCTCTTGCCCTCGGCGCGCGAACCCTTACGCGCCCGCGCCCGTCGACTCCAAGAGCCCGCGATAGTCCGGCGCGCCGCCGCCGAAGACGAACCGCGTCCGGTACCGCAACGCGTCGACCTCGTCCAGCTCCGCCACGTCGCCCTCGAAGGAGCCCTTGCGCCGGAGTATCTGCGGCTCGCGGCCGAAGCCCAGGAGGTAATCGATCTCGACCGACTCGCACGACCGCGGGTCCGCGGCCAGGAACCACCGCGCGTCGTCGTCCTTCAACAGCGGCTCTACGACGACCTCGAGGTTCTCCAGTGCCAGGACGTTATCCTGAAGCGTCTGGATCGCGCCGCCCGAGATGTTGACCAGCGTCCCGCTCCGGACCAGCTTCAGCGCCGTCCACTTCAGCTTCGGCGGGACGATGAGGTACTTCGGGATGACGCCGATGGGGTCGCCGTTGGCGTCCTCCTGCTCCATCATCGCCGCGAGCGCCTTCTCGAGCCCCGTGTCGCCCAGGACGTCCGTGATGAGGTTGCCGTGGTCCTCGTGGAAGATCGCCTTGCCGTCGTACGTCTTGGGGTTGTCGATGAGGAAGCTGTACGCGAACTTCGCGATCGCGAGCCGTCCGGCTTGGCCCCAGCCGCTTATCCTTTTGGATATCTCGCGCTTGTCGTCGTTGACGAGCGACTCCCACGAGACGGCGAAGTCCTTGCCCTTCTTCCCGAGCTTCCAGGTCGCGACTTCCTCCGCCAGCTTCGCGTACTGGTACTCGCCGAGCTCCGGGACGTCGTCCAGCCCGCTGAAGTCGACGACGCGGACCCCCTTTATCTCTTTGAAGTCCTTCACGTCGTCTTCCACGATCCAGGCCTTCCACGTCGGCGGTACCGCGTTGTACCCCTTCAGCACGATCAGATTGAGCGTCGTCCCGAGAAGGATGGGCAGGTCCGACGTCGACATCGCGCCCTCGACCACCTCGGCCGGGTACATGCCGCTCGTTTCGACGCCGTGCGCCTCCAGTACCTCGCGGCAGATCTCGATTATCGATCCCTTCATGTCTTTTGGCCTCCCTTGTTCGCCGTCGCGATCGCCGCAACGTTTTGGATCGCGTTCTTGCCCGCCAGTATCCCCAACGTCGCGAGCCAGAGGTAGCTCCAGTGCTCGAAGAACTGGGGGTACTTCACCAGGCACAGGAACAGGACCGCCGTCGCCACCGCGAACCCGGCGAACGTCCGCCCGAAGTAACTCGATATCCGTTGATATATCCCCATCGTTACTCGTCCACCGTGAGCTCGAGCGTGAGCGCGCCGTCGGTCCCGTCGGTCATGTCGGCGTTATCGGACACGCTCTCCCAGTAAACCGCGTCGCCTACGTCGAGCTGTAAGTATTCCGGATTGGTCGTTTGCAGCGTGAGCGCCGAGCCCTCCTTGGCCGTCATCCCTTCCATGTCGAAGTCGGCCGTCTCCAGGAGGTTGTGCTCGGCGGTGGCGCTGGCGTCGTACGCTTTAAGGTTGCCCAGAACGGTCCCCAGCGTGCTCGCCGGTATCGCGTAGAACGCGAGCTCCGCCGCGGTTATCGTAACGCTGCGCGTCGCGACGAAGACCATCGTGCGGGTCGTGCTGTTCGCGACGAGGTCGTCTAAGGCGCTCGAGGCGGCCTTGGCCGCGACCTGCGCCGAGACCTCGGCGCTGCCGACCTTGCCGGCGCCGCCCACGTAATCCGTGCTCGTAAGCGTCGTGAACGTCCCGGCCGCGGGCGTGGTCCCGCCCACTTCGCCGTCTAAGGTACCGGTTACGTTGCCCGTAACGTCCCCGGTCAGGTCGCCGGTAACGCCCGCGTCGGCATACACCACGTCGTCGAACTCGACGACGCCGGCGTAATAGCCCTCGCCAACGCCCTGGGCGTAGTGCCCCGGCGTCTCGGTTCCGTCGCCCACGTACTGCGAGCGTTCCCGGGCCAGCGCCGCCGGCGCGAGCGCCAGCGCCGCCGTTACCAGTAGGGGCGCAACGCGTTGCGCCCGTTTTAAATAATTGCGCATAGCTTACGCGCCTCCCTTGAGCCGCGTCGGGCCCGTCGCCGTCGTGCCCGCGGTGATGTCCGTAAGGCCGACGTACGTCCCGGCGTATTTGCCGGCGTCTTTTTTATTAAGCTTGCTGTTCTCGGCGTCCCAATATATCTTGTCGCCGAACGTGACGGCGCTGTTGCCCGCGCCGTCCTTGGCCTCGATCGAGAGGTCGTAGACGCCGCCGCTGTCGACGGCGGCCCGGTAGTCGCTCGTGTCGTACTGGACCGTATTCGCCTGGACGACGCCGCAAAAGTACTCGCCGATGAAGACGAACGTTCCGCTCGTCTGCGCCGTCGCGAACTTGCACGTTATCGTCCGGCCTGCTTGAACGTAATTAGTCGCCACCGTCGTCGCCTCCCGCGGGCGCCGCTTTCGACGCCGGTTTGCCTTCCTCGGCCTCGGCCTTTACCCCGAACGCCTCGTCCATGCGCCCCTGGAGGCGCTCGAGCCCGGCCTTGCGCTGGTCGGCCTCCTGCGCGCCGGCGCCCTTCGGCCCGCCCGCGCCCGGGTCCGCGCCCTTGCGGGCCTCGGCGAGGTACTTCTTCTCGTCCGCGATCGCCTCCGCGATCTTGCCCGGCTCGTCGACGCCCCGGAGCTTCTCGCGGACCCGCGCCTTGGACATCTCCGTCATCTTCGCCTCGCCGGCCAGCGCCTCGTCCACGACTCGAGCCGCCTTAGCTTCGGCCTCGGCTTTCTCGTAGGCCGCGTTCTTCTCGCGGAGCGTTCGGTTCTCCTCCACCAACTTCGCTTCCATAATCGCCTCCGCGGCGCTCGGCGCGAACATGCCTCCCGCCAACGATTTTAATTTCGTGTCGAAGTCGTCGAGCGCGCTCTCGAGGTCCGCGGTCGGCGCCTTGCCGTCCACCACGTCGTCGAATATCTGCCGCAGCGCGCTCGTTACTTTCCAATATTCCTCTTTACGTTTTTCAGCGTCGATCTTGTCCGCCAGCTTCCCCTCGCCGAACGCCTCGATCATCGCGTCGAAGCCGCCGCCGGCCGCCGGCTCGGCTACGATGTCGGTCGAGATGCATTCCGTCAACTGCTCGACGATATCTCCCCGGCGGCCCTCGGCCTCACCCACGCGCCACGCGCCGTTCGCGCGTATCGAAAGGCCGATGAGGTGACCGGCGCTCTCTATCAGCGGCCCGAGCCACTCGCTTACCGGCTCGAATATCTTAAGTTGGGTTTTTACTTCGCCGCCGTCGCCGACGTACGCTTCGCCGTACTCGCCGGCCAGGTCGCGGACCGACCGCGGCTCGCCGCGCTGCGCCCGGGGCGGATGGTCCACGTACGCTCGCGTCCCGTTGAAGACGCCTTCCTCGACGCCGCTCGCGAGCACTTCGCCCGGGTAGTACCGCCCGTTCTTGGACCACCCCGGCTTGATGAGCGTAACGTCGTACGTGTGCTCGGCGCCCTCGACGAGCGTCGCGTCCGCGAACGTGGACTCGATCAGGAGGTCCTTCGCCTCGGTCGTCTTCTTTTTCTTTTTATCTTCTGCGGCCAAAAATTTCTCCAGCTTCGCGCGTATCTTTTTCTTGGCTTCGTCCGGAATGTCTTCCGTCGTCTCGAGCCGGGCCAGCGCGTTGCGTACGTGGGGCAGGTCTACGTCGGCGTTCTCGTCCTGGTACGGGAGCTTCCGCAGCGACTTGTCGCTCGACTTCCCGCTCTTGTAATCCGGGTGGATCCAAAGGAACGCCGCGTCCGGGAGCTTGTTCTGATATGCCTGCGACCACTTGGCCTCCCACCACGCCCCGACGGCCTCGAGTAGCTCGGGTGTTACCGCTTCATTTAGGATCCCTTCTTCCATCGCTGCGCCTCGAGCCGCGCTCCGCGGAGCTACCCTTTACGCTACGTTAAACTATATACCACAACTTGCCGGAGCGCGTGGCACAGGTGGCAAACGTGGCACACTTTTTTCGAATAAAAAAAGCGGCCCCGAAGGGCCGCCTGGCGGTTTATTAATCGGTTTTCTTTTTAACCCGCCGACGCCGTCGCGTCCGTTATCACGAGTAGCAGCCGGCCTACTACCTTCAGGTTCCGCGCGTGGGACCTGGGGATTATCGTCGGCGCGTACGCCGGGTTCGCCGGCTGTAAAATAATTATTTCCGGGTACCGGTAGAACCGCTTCAGCGTCGCCTCGCCCTCCCAGATGACCGCGGCGATCTCGCCGTTCTTGACCGTAGGTTGGTGGCGGAAGACCGCCAGCGCGCCCGGGACGACGCCGGCGCAGACCATGCTCTCGCCGTCGACGCGCAGCGCGAAGTACGGGCCCGCTCGAGCCGGCAGCAGCGCCTCCGGCACCGCCACCTCGTCTTCCTTGTTTTCGATCGCCTCCGCCAGCGGGCCGGCCGGGATCTGGCCTAAAACCGGTATCGTCTCCGACCGTGTAAACGCGCCGTCCGCGCGGCCCGTGAGTAGCGCCTCGATGGGTACGTCGAGAGCGCCAGCGATTTTATAGGCGATTTCAACATTAGGCAAGCTCCCCCTTTTTAAATAGTCGTTTATCGCCCCGGGCGTAAGCCCGGATTCGCGAGCGAGGTCCGCTTGGCGCCAGCCCTTGCTATTTAGGACCTTCCGCAGGTTGGCTGCGAAGATACGCTGTTTTTTGGTGGGTGTGGGCAATCCCGTATTTTTTTCTTGACTTTTTATGGTCAATACCGTATAATGGTACCGTAACCATTACGGCCCGACATTATAACGTAATAATTACGAGCTCGCAACCCCTAAATATGACCCGAACAGAAAAGATTATCCGCAAAGCGCTCCTCGACCGGGACCTCACCGTCCTCGACCTCATCGAAAAAATTAAGTGCAAGCAGTCGTACGTCTACGACGTCATAAAGGGCCGCGCCGGCAAGCGTGGCCGCCGGGCCAAAGTCATCAAGCGCCGCATCGCGAAGTTCCTCGGCGTCCCGTACGACGACCTTTGGAGCGACGGCAACGGCTCGAGCGCTAAAGGGGGACGGCGATGCGCGTAGCGTCCACGGCAGACGTCGCCCGGGCCGAAGGGATAACGCCCCGCGCCGTCGTCAAGCGCGTCGCGGAAGAAAAACTGGCCGCCGCCAAGGTCCCCGGAAGGGGCCGCGGCGGCCTCGTTACTGTAATACCGGAAGACGCCCTGGCCGACGCCCTCGTCGCCAAGCTCGAGCGTAAGGGCGCTTTCTTCGACGTCGACGACGCCGCCGTCCGCGACGTCGTAAACGCCCACCTGTTGACGCCGGCTCGAGATGCGGCGGCGCTGCGCGCCGAACTCGACGTCGCCTCGCTCGAGCCCGAACCCTTCGTCGTCGACGATAGGCCCGCCGGCGCGTACTTAACGGCCCCCGAAATAGCCGACCTCCTGGGTACGGATAAGAGAGTCGTCCATCGTACCGCGGCGCGGGAGGGATGGCCGTCGCTCGAGGAGCGAAGCCGCGGCGGCGCGAAAAAATTATACCCGCTGAAACGGCTCCCCCTCCTGGTCCAGGCCCGCTACCTCGAGCAACAACGTTTCGATTTCGCGGACCTCGCCGGCGACAACGGCTCGAGTCGTTCTGAGTTAGCCGACGGCAACGTCAAGGCCTGGCTCGCGCTGCCGACGACCCTCCGGCGCGAGGCGCTGCGCCGCGCCCGCATCCTCGAGTTGGCCGAGGCCTCCTCGGCTCGAGCCAAACGCCGGTGCGAAGGTCTCAAGCGATTTGTCGAGAAGTACCATGCGGACCACCCCGGCGAGAAGCGCCTCAGCGTCCGCTCCCTCTACCGCTGGCGCCGGGCGTTCGAAGCGGGCGGCCTGCTGGCCCTCGTCCCCGACTGGGAGAGCCGCGAGCACCTCGGCATGAGCTCCTTGACGCCCGAGATGAAAGCGTTCCTGGACCTCTTGTACCTCGACCAGAACCGCCCGAGCTTGGCCTGGTGCTGCCAGCGCCTGGCGGAGAAGTGCCGCGAGCGCGGCTGGCGCGTCCCGAGCTACGGCGCCGTCCGCCGCTACTTGAAGTCCATCCCCGCGGAGGAGCGCATTTTCCACCGCGAAGGCCAGCGCGCCTGGGAGAACAAGATCCTCCCCTCCCTCCTGCGCGACTACGACTCCATCACCCCGAACTTCGTCTGGTGCGCCGACCACCACCAACTCGACGTCGCCGTCCTCGTTCGCGACGGCAACGGCAACCAGCGCCCGATATTCCCCTGGCTCACCGCCATCGAGGACCTGAGCTCGCGCGCCATCGTAGGCTACGCCGTCGCCGAAACGCCGTCGTCGTCCACCATCAACCTTGCGCTCCTCCGCGCGCTGCGCCGCTTCGGCGTCCCCCAGCGTATCCTTATCGACAACGGCCGCGACTACGCCTCGCGCCAGTTCACCGGCGGCGCTCCCGCGCGGTTCCGGTTTAAGATGGACGACGAAATAAAAGGGATATACCTACTCCTCGGCATCCAGGCTTCGTTCGCGATCCCCGGCAACCCCAAGGCGAAGCCCATCGAGCGATTCTTCGGAACCCTCGAGGCCGATTTCGGCGTCGCGTTCCCCGGGTACCGCGGCCGCGACGTCGCGCACCGCCCAGAGAAGCTCAAGGACGAACTTAAAGCCCGCGACGAGCTGCTGCTCCTCGGCGCGATGGAGACCGAGCTCGGCCGCTGGCTCGAGACCTACAACGCCACCTGGGAGCACGGCTCCCTCGACGGCCGCGCGCCGCTCGACGCCTGGAACGAGTGGGCCGCGGACAACGTCGTCCGCAAGGTCGGCGAAGTGCCGCTGCGGCTCATCATGATGACGGCCGACAAACGTACCGTCGGCCGCTTCGGCGTAACGTTCCAGGAGCAGCATTACTGGCACGAAGACCTGATGAAACACCACGGCTCGAGCGTCCTCTTGCGCTACGAGCCCGACGACCTGAGCCGCGTCGTCGTCTACGATTCCCAGGGCCGCTTCGTGTGCGTGGCGGAGCGCCGCGGCCGCGCGCCGTTCTTCGGCAGCGTCGACGAGCATAAGCGCATCCAGGCCCTCAAGAAGAAAAAGAAACGCGCCCTCCGCGAGGCCCGCGAGGCGGCGGCCGAGCTCGCCGGCGGCGAGCCGACGCTCAGCGACAAGCTGCGGCCGGCCGCGCACAAGGAACCCGAGACGCCGTTCGTCGAGCTCGCGGCGACGGGCTTCGAGGACGTCGAGCTGCCCGACGAAAAAACGCCGGCGGCCGATGTCGACGAAAAGGAGAGCCGCCTCCGCCACGCGCTCGCCGAGGTCAACCGCCGCCGCATCGACTTCGAGGCCAAGAAGCGCGACGACGAGAAGTTGAAGTACCGCATCGTATGAAGGGCGACATGAACCGCGCTCGCGACAATATATCCGACGTTATAAACCTGTGCAACTTCAGGCGCGTACTTCGTAGGCTCGTGGTCTTGTACCACGCCGAGGCGAGGGGAAAGCCCCGCCTCCAGGAACACAACGCCCGTAAGATCGCGGAGCTTGAGTTAACGATAGCTAAGATAAACGAGCGGGTCGGCCGGCTGCGCGGGCCCGCGACACCCGGGGGAAGCGATGGCTAAAAAAGGTACGCCGCACGGCTCGAGGCGACGTATCGACCTCAAGACCGGCAAGGGCACGCAGGGCTCGTGTCCGTACGTCCGCGAGCTGTGCGAATACAAAATGCGCTCGAGTAAAAAATGGCTCGATATCGCCCGCGGCGTCGGCGTCGCCGAGCCGAACCTGATTGCGTACCGCGACGGCCACTACCGCGGCAGCGTCGAGAAAATGGCATCCAAGATACGCGACTACCTACACGGCGCGCTGCAGCGTAACCAGGTCCTCGTTATCCCGTACGTCGAGACGTCCATCGCCCGCGCGGTCCAGGAGGTCCTCGCCTTCGCCCAGCTCGAGGGTACGATCGGCGTCGTCTACGGACCCGCCGGCATCGGCAAGACGGTCGCGCTCGACGACTACTGCCGCCGCCACAACTACGCGTACCTCCTGACGGCCTCGACGGCGGTCCGCACGCCGGCGGCCCTCGCCCGCGAAATGCTGTACGGCGTCGCCGAGTCCCGCGGCTCCGACACGATTTCGCGTAACTTACGATATTTGACCGAGCGCCTTTACGGCACGGAGTCCGTCGTCGTGGTCGACGAGGCGCAACACCTCCGCCTCGACGCGCTCGAGCTGGCGCGGGCGGTCCACGACGCCACCGGCTGCGGCCTCGTCTTCTGCGGGACCGCCGTCCTCTACGACAACCTTACGCGCCACCGCGACGAGGTCCTCGAGCAGCTCTTCTCGCGTGTCGGCTGCCGGCGGTACGTCAGCGACGATGTCCCGCCCGAGGACGTCGTCGCCGTCGTCGACGCGGCGCTCGGGAAGGCCGCGACGAAGCAGATAAAGAAGTACCTCCTCGAGCGCGCCGAGCTCGGCGGCCTCCGCATCGTAACGCGCCAGCTCAAGAACGCGGCGCGGATGGCGCGCCTCGCCGGCGAGGAGCTCTCGCTCGAGCACGTTAAAGAAGCCGAAAAAACGTTGATGGTGTGACCGGTGGGGAACGGATTTAGTAAAGGGGGAATGGCTATGGGGCGTGGCCCCGGCGGTGGTACGACGAACGAGACCCGGAACGAACCGAGCGGCGAGAGATCGCCGCGACCGCGACCGGCTTCCCGCCCAAAGGCCCTACGTCGACACTTTGACTACGGAGCAATCGCGTTAAAGGAGGATTAATGGTATCGAAAGTCCAGCAACTAAAGAAGCTCGTGGCCGTGAAGGTCGGCCGGCGGAAGCCGCGGGTCGTCGAGAACCGGAAGCTCGCCCGGGCCATCGAGGACGCGCACGAGCTCGTCGAGCTCCGGCGCCAACTTGACCGCGAGCTCGAGCGCAAGCGGAAAATAATCGTCGACTACGTCACCGGCCTGGACCTGCCGCCCCACGTCCGTAAGGTCAACCTTTACGCCGGCGAGAGGCGGGCCGACGTCCGCCTGTCCAACGAATACCGCCTGTATAAAAAGTAAAGGAGGAACGATGGAAACGACACCCGATACCCCGAGCCGTGTCACCGTCAAGCCGGGACGCGAGAAGGAACGCCTCGTCATCGACGCGGACCTTGCCGATGCTATCCGCGAGGGCGCGGTCCTGGAGGAACGGAAGAAGGTCATCGACGAGCAGCTCGCCGAGCGTAAGGAGGCCATCCGGGCGTTCGCCCTCGCCCTCGACGCCGCCGTAAGCGTCATAACGCTCTCGAGCGACGACGGCGAGGCCAAGGTCACGTTCAAGGACCGGGTAGAAATCCCGGACGGCGAGGCGCTGCGCGCGCACCTGGGCGACCGGTTCGCGGACCTCGTGAAGGTCGAGACAAAGTACAAGCCGTCCGCGGCGCTCGTCGACCAGGCCTCGAGCGGCGACGGCGACCCGGAGCTCCGGCGGCTGCTTACCGTAAAGGCGCAGACGCCGGCCGTGGCGTTCAAACGGAACTTCGACTAAAGGAGGCAAGTAGTTAATGCCACAGTTAAGCGAATTACAACGGCGTTACGACATGGGATACGCCGCAGGCCACCAGAAAGGCCGCGACGTCGGTCGTGCGGAGTTAGGGATCAAAGTATTCAAAGACAACTCGGCGTGGTGCGCCCTCGTCGGCGCTAACCTCCAGGACGGGCTCGCCGGTTTCGGGAACACGCCCGCGGGGGCCTTGATGGACCTGATCGTTAAGAACGGCGGTACGCTAAACGCCGCGCTCGGCGGCGAGGACGTCGTAATGCCGGACGAGGCGGACGAGGCGGACGATTAAACCCGTGGGCCTCCCGCGCGAACACGAGCAGGTATGGGCCGTCATCGCCCGGCACCCGGGCGAGGGAAGCGCGGCGCCGGCGCGCGTCATCCTGCGCGAGGCCGGCCTTCGCCTGGGCGGCGGCCGCCTGCGCGACGTCGTCCACGAGCTCCGGACCGTGTACCACCTTCCGGTTGGCTCGAGCCCGAGGGGTTACTTCCGGATGGTGACGACGCGCGAGTTCGCGTCGCAGCGGCTCCGCCTTCGCCGGCGCGCGCTGCGGATAATGGCCGCCGCGGCCGGCGTCAAGCGCGCCTGGCGGATATTCGACGAGGACCGCCGCTCGAGCCGCGACCGCGGCGAGCAGGAGCGGCTCACGTACGACGAGGGGCCCGTAGCTCAACCGGTAGAGCACCGCGTTCAACCTTCCCCCCGGGTGGCGCGGAGGCCGCGGCTCGAGACCGCGCGGGCCCAAAGATGACCGAGGACAAAGATATGACGGCGCCCTTCCCACTGCCGGCCAACGCGCCCGAGAGCTGCACGGAGTGCGGCGGCCCATGGACGCGGGGCTACATCGTCGCCCGAGGTCGCGATGGCTTCAGCCAAGGCAAGAAAAGCTACAAGTGGGCGTTGGTCTGCGAGAACGCCGGGTGTGGGCTGGGTAAATTTATCGGCTTCGACATATCACCCGACGAAATAGGGGACCTCAAACGTTTCTATTTTAACGATAAAGCCAAGGGGGACGACGTGGGCGAAAAGAAGTGGACCGAAACGTACCCCGCCTGTCGCGGCTGCGGCACGACGGAGCGGCGCCACCAGGGCCGCGGCCTATGTTCCGCATGTTACCAGAAACACAAAGCGGCCGGAACGCTCGACGAATTCGCCTTGAAGGCTCGAGCGAAAAGGCCCCGGCGTAAGGCAAAAACCCTTAAGGCCAAGGTGGGGTTCGTCTACGCCGTCAACCTCCCACCCGACGTATACACGACCATCGAGCGTTTGGCCGGCGTTTTCGGCACGACGCCGGATAAAGCGGCGACGGTCATAATCCGGAACTACTTAACGGATATCGGCGTAGAAGTCGGCGCCGCCAGGCAGGACAACTAAGATGTTCGGCTACTTTTTAATCGCCGTTATCGTCACCGCCGTCGTCGCGATGGTCTACGTCATGGCGAGGGACAACAGAAGGAGGCCGCCGTGGTCGCGGTAGGTGGTATTCCGGACAAGCCGCCCTGCTTCGGCGGGTACCCGCAAGACGAGTGCAACGACTGTCCGGCGACTATCAAGCTCGCGTGTCTCGCGGGCGGGCGCGCGAAGAACCCGGCCCAAGCCAACCGCGAAGGGTTTTTCCGCGCGGCGGCGATATGGGCGGAGAAGGGGGCGGTCGCGCTCGTCATCATCGCCGTCCTCGTCGCCCTCGGCTTCGTCGCCGGCGTAAAGGTCGCGCTCGCGTATATGTTCCCCTGGCCGGCGCGGGTTTTAATGGTCGTGTTCGTCGCCGGCGGGATGGCCTTCGGGTGGACGCTGTCGTGCTTCTTGCCGTGGGCGTTCCGGCGGATAGTGGGACGGGATGTTGAACCGGGCGAGAGCTAACGGCTGGCTTTACTTCTCGGGGCCGCGCGCCGACGTCGAGGCGTTCTGCGCCGCCGTCGATTTGCCGCGGCGCATCGTGCGGCCGCTGCGCCCGGGCCCGCACGGCGAGCGACGCGCGTACTTCCGCGTCCGCGGCCGCCACAAGCGCGCCGTAAAGAAGTACCTTTACCATGCGTAACGACAACATTAGCAAGAAGCAAATACGCCTTATTCACGTTGCCAAGCGCGAGCTGGGTCTGGGCGACGACGAGTACCGCGACCTCCTCTACGCCGTGACGAGCAAGCGCAGCTCGCGGGACCTGACCGCGGCCGAGACGAAGGAGGTCGTCGCGACGCTCGAGCGGCTGGGCTTCAAGCCGCCGGCGCCGCGGCCGGCGGAGCGGGCCACGGCGGCCCAGGTGAAGTTCATCAAGGACCTGTGGCGCGAGGCGGCGAAGCACCCGAGCGAGAACTGGCTCCGCGTGTGGCTACTCAACACGTACCGCGTCGACCGCCCGGAGGATTTAACGTTCGACGACGCCTCGCGCGCGATCGAGGCGTTGAAGGCTATGAAGAGGCGGGCCGTTACTACGGCCGCTAATTAAAACGGTATGCCAACCAACGTAAAAACACCCGAGCTAATCGCCGGCGCCCGGGCGCCGCTCGCGGACGCGGTCCGCGCCGACCCGGGCCGGATAACGCGCGAGTACGCCGCGGCGTACTTCTACGAGAAGCTGGCCGGCGCCGCGTCGGAACTGGAGCCCGTCGTTCACGACTTCGCGCAGTTGCGTAAGACTAAGAAGCTGTCGCCCGGGGCCCTCGTCCGCGAGGTTAACTTCTGGCTCGACTACCCGCTGAACATGGTCCTCGAGGCGGCGCGGTGTTGGCGCGAGCAGCGTTGCGCCGAGGATGGTCTCGGCGAGGCGTACTTCCGCGGCATCCTCCGCAACCTTAAAAAGAGCGCCGAGGCGCGGCGGCGCCAACCGGGAGCCCACGAATGACGCCACAAACCGTATTCGTAGAGGGGGCGAGCGCGCTCGAGCGCGCCCTCGGGAAGGCCGCCGTCTTCGACGACGACCCGGTGGCCTCGCTCGCCCAGGTGTGGCGCGCGTACGGTTTATACGGCCCCTGCGAGGACGGCCACGAGTGGGCCTTCGCGCCGCCGGGCCGCTTCGCGGGGCTGCAAAGCGCCGCCGCGCGCGACGAACGAGCGTACGGCATCCTAATTTGCATAAGGTGCTGCGCGGCCCGGGCGGCCGCCGGCGCGGAGCTGGAGGCGTTCCGCCGCGGCGCCTGGCCCGACATCCTGTACGTGGACGACGTGGAGGTAAAACCGATGTACAAGGGTTATAAGAAGCGGCACGAGGAGACGCTGGCGTACGACCTTAAGGCGTTCGGCGGCGTCGGCGGCCCGGTCATTATCAGCGAGGGGCTCGCGCCCGGCTCCGGCGAGTTTACGGTCTTTATACGAAAGCCCAACGGGACCGGCCTGCGCCACGTTCCCCACTCGCCGCAGGGCTCCATCGAGAGCTGCCGCGCGTTCGTCGCGAAGAAGGTGGGCGAGGGGCGGTGGGCGCCCTGGTCCGCCGAGCAGCAGCGGGCCGCCGGCTACGACTCGAGCCGCGGCCGCCCGGCCACTCGAGCCGACGTCGGCCTCGTCTAAAATGACGAATGGAAACGACTTTAAAAAAGAGTTTGGGCCGCGCGGTGAACGCTCGAAGGGAACTCCCTAATCGGGAAGATATCGTAGTGACTATCTTTAACGTATACGGGAACGCCGAGATCGCGGCCCTGGTTGATCATGGCCTCCACGTACGACGGCGGGCAAGGCTTGGCCCGCCGGCCGGTCATCCCGCCGATTATAAACCAATCGGCGCGAGCGGGCCGCCCGCCCACGTCAACCGCCTCGAGCAAGGGCTCGAAGCTAACATATACGACGTTGTCACCACGAAAGATATCGAGGTGGGCAACGCGCCGATCCCAATCGGCTTGGTTCGTAACCGTTATCCCGAGCCAACAATTCCGCGGGAACGCGAATTCTACATACCGTTTCGGGTTCTTAGTAAGGAATTGAAATATTTGCCCCGGGTGTTCGTCTACTTTCGCGAGGACCGCCTCGAGCCAGGCCGAGGGCACCCAATCGCCGAACATGTCCGCCATGGAGCCGAGGAATATACGGTCCCCGGGCTTCGCCCGTCCCCACTGCTCCATTCTCTCCGGATAAAATTTCGGCTCGTCGAATTTCTCGCCCCGGCGCTCGGCGAACGTCCTCGCATAGCAATACCAGCAACCGTTTTTACAACCCCAGATCGGATTGTTCGTCCAGTCGCACCAACCTATCTTTTTTTTGTTTCGGTTCACCGCTCGGTCTCCGCCTCGGGCCTTACGTCTATTAAACTATCATACCTTTTCAAAATTAAAAGTACGCCGCCTCCTCGTCCTGCATCGACGCGCCCTCGAGTTCGGCCAACGTCGCGGGTCCGCCATTTCTCATCGTCGCCCACGCCTTCGCCGCCCGCGCCTGGTACTCCTTCACGTCGAATATCACGGCGAGCTCCGCGCTCCGTATATCCGGCCAGGCTTCGACGAGCCGGATTAGCGCCCTCCAGGGATTCCGCCAACCGGCTACCAGGCAATTCTCCGGCAGGTCTCGTACGTGCCCATAATAGGCCCGAACGAGATCCCGGTACGCCATTTTTCGGACGCGGTCTCCCATGCCTCGGTTGTCGCATAACGCGTCTTCCAAATCGACCCGGTCCGCCTCGCCCTCGATTTTCTCCAGGTTCGCATCCCGGAATACTTCCCAACCCGTATCTCCGTTTTTACCCATTTACTATATCCGGTCTTTTTAATAACACTTTCATTTCCAATCCCTTACGCAATAATTATATCAAATATGTTCCCGCTTGTCAAGAGAAAATAGCAATAATTTTTCACCTTATAAAATTAATTTTGTAGTAGAGGATTTCGCCTTCTTCGTCTTTTAGCGGAGTGCTAAGATGAAAACGTCGTGTTTTAAACTATCGGCCCTCGACCCGGGCGCGGTCAGCATCGCTCGCAAGCCGCCCTGGTATTACAACGGGCGTACGTACCCGCCTCTCTATCCGCCCGCGGACCTGTTAAGGGACTACCGCGACCGCCTTATATCCCGGCGCGAATACCACGACCGCTACTTCTGCGGGGTCCTGGGCCCGCTCGACGCCGAGCGCGTCGTCAAGGACATCACCGCCCTGGTCGCGCCCAGCGAGCCTGTTTTATTGTGCTGGGAGTATCCGCAGGACGCGGACTTTTTCTGCCACCGCCGCATCGTCGCCGCCTGGCTCGAGGGAAAACTGAACGTCGAAATCCCGGAGGTCAGCGTGGCCGACGGCGCGCTTTTCGGAACGAACGTGGGCCCGCTGCATCGAAAATGACCGCCGCCCAACACCTCCGGCCCGGCGTCCTGCCGCCCGATAAGAAGTACTTCCGCGTCGACGAGGCAGCGGACGTCTTGGAAACGTCAACGCGAAGTATTTACCGCATGGTCGAGTACGGCGAGCTGACCAGGGTTAAGAGGCGGGGTAAGCGCGTAATCCCGCGCAGCGAGCTCGAGCGCATTTTGAACGTCGACGCGTACGGCGAGGAGGATTAGCGTGGCACAAGGCAAGAGGGCTTATTTCGGCGACGCCGAGCGGATGTACGTCGAGGAGGGCGCGACGCTCGCGACCGTCGCCACGGCGTTGCCCATATCGCTGACGACGGCGCGGCGGTGGGCCAAGGAAGGCGACTGGGCGCGAAAACGGCAGGTATTCCTGTCGTCGTCAAAGTCCGCGCTCGCGCTCGCGACGGACCTCCTAAACAAAAAAATCGCCGAGATCAACACCCTCCCGATCGAGTCGGTTGACGCGGCCGTTATTAAGGAGCTGACCGCCCTCGTGAAGGCCGTAAACGAGCTCAACAAGACGTACCGGCCGTACGAGCTCGCGGTCCTCGCCGGCGGCGAGTTCGTGAACTACGTCTCTCAGCACGTAAAGGACCCCGCCCTGCGCGTCGATATCTTCAACGCCTACAGCGCCTTCGTCGAGGAAATGCGGAGGTTGAGATAACCGATGGCCTTGTTCGGCGGCGAAAAGAACCTGGACCTTAGGCGGGGGCAGACCCGGCGCGAGCTCGACCGCCGGTTCGACGACATCCGCCGCCAGATGGAGAAGGAGTGCTCGCCGCTCCCGCCCGGGGAACGCGAGGAGCGGCTCGCCCGAGCCCGGGAAGATGTCCTTTACTTCGGCCGCGTATACCTGCCGCACTACTTCACGGAGGAGTCGGCGTCGTTCCACCGCGAGCTGGTGAAGCTGTTGGACGTACGCGAGCGCCCCGTCGTCGTCGGCGCGCCCCGCGGCCACGCCAAATCCACCATCGTCTCCCTTGCATATCCCCTCCACGCGATCCTCTTCCGTCTAAGGCGATACGTCGTCGAGGTCTCCGAGACGGAAGACCAGGCCGCGGACAACGTCGAATTTATCAAGCTCGAGATCGAGGAAAACGAGCGCATCCGCCAGGACTTCGGCGACCTGCGGCGCGAGGGCTCGTGGGGGGACGGCGATTTCACGACGACGACGGGAATCCGCGTGCTGGCCCGCGGCCGCCGGCAACGAATTCGCAGCGCGCGATATCGCCAATACCGCCCGGACCTGATCGTCGTCGACGACATCGAATCCGACGAGTCGGTTCGGAACCCCCGGGTGATCGACAAGGTTTACAAGTGGCTCCGGGGCGAACTTTACGGCGCCGCGGAGTACGACTGCTCGTTCTTCGTCATCGGCAACCTGCTCGCCAAGCGGTCCGTGATGGGCCATCTCCTCTTCGACGACGAGCTCGCCGGCGCCGTCGAGCGCCGCCTGTATCGTGCCATCGACGACGAGACCGGCGAGGCGCTGTGGCCGGCGAAGTGGCCCCTCGAGAAGCTCGCCGCCAAGCGCGCGTTTATGGGCACGGTCCTCTTCGCGAAGGAGTTCTTGCTCAACCCCCAGGACCCGGAGGGCGCGTTCCAGGAGGAGTGGTTCGAACACGGCTACTACCAGGAAGACGAGATCGCCGGCCGGGACCTAATTAAGGCTACGTTTTGCGACCCTTCGGTGGAGGCGAACGCCACGAGCGACGACAAAGCCATCGTTACCGTCGGCCTCGACCGCCAAAATATGGTCTACTACGTCCTGCACGCGTACGTGAAACGCGCGAGTATCGACGCCATGCTTCGCGCGAGCTGGTCGACCTACGACGACTACCGCCCGTCGACCTTCGGCCTGGAGTCCAACGGCTTCCAGGCGGTCCTGGCCCGCGACTACGACGCGAAGGCCAAGGAGAGGGGTTATTACTTGCCCCTCAAGTTGGTAGACCATCACACGAACAAGGAGAGTCGTATCGTCCGCTTAAGCGGGTTGGTGGAGCGCGGGAAGCTGCGCTTCCGCCGCGGCCACTCCGACCAGGACGAGGTTATAGAGCAGTTAATCTACCTCGCCGAGCCGTCCGTAAACGACGACGGCCCGGACGCGTTGGAGGGCGCCGTGGCGCTCCTGGAGGGCGGTTTATACGAATACATACCGGTGGAGTACGTAGGCGGCCCGGGCGACTTGGGCCCGGTGGAGGTTGACCCGTGGGACGAATAAAAAACTTTATCGCGAACCAGTTCAAGGGAGAGATCGCGGCCGCGGCCGAGGAGATCGTCGAGGCGCGCCTCAAGGGCCTCGACGTCGACGAAATGCAATGGGAGATGTTGACCGGCGGCGCCGCGCCGCGCGACCTCGATCCGGACGTCCGCCGGAAGGTCGACGAGGAGGTGTGGCGGGCGTACAAGTGGCACCCGTACGCCAAGCGCCACGTCAAGGCGTACACCAGCCGCCTCGTCGGCAAGGGCCTCGCCGTCGAGGCCGAGGACGAGAAGCACGTCCAGCCGTTCCTGGACGAGTTTGTGGCGACGAACATGTTCAGCTTCAGGCTCCGCGAAGGCTCCAACCGTTTAATAATAGGAGGCGAGCTGTTCTGGCCCCTTTTCATCAGCAAAACCGACGGCACTTCCCGCCTCCGCGAATACGACCCCCGCGAGATCGTCGACGTCGTGACGGACCCGGACGACTACTGTAAGGTCGACGGGTACGTGCGCCAATACACGCGCCGCCTCTTCGACCGGACGACGTTCTCGTACCGGGAGGAGCCACAGCAGAAGGAATTCATCGAGCCGATTCAATACGTAGGTCACAACACGCTCCGCGAGATCTTCTTCGTAAAAACCCTCTCGGTGGCGACGAACCCCCGCGGCGAGTCGGACCTCCAGTCGTACGTCTACTTCCTGCGCCAGCTCAAGTTGCTCCTGAAATACCGCGTCGAACTGAACAAGGCCCGGGCGGCGTACGCGTGGATATGTACGCTTAAAGGCGGCAACAAAGAAGACGTAATCAAAAAGCGGAAGGAGTTCAAGTTGCGGGGTGCGCCGCCACCGTCGCAGGTATACGTCAAAACGGACGCCGAGGACCTGGACGCGACGGCCCCCAAGGTTGGCGGCGGCGACGCCAGCAAGGACGTGCGCGCGCTGGCGCTGATGGCGGTGGCCGGCTCGGGCGTCCCAGAGCATATATTGACCGGCGACGCCTCCAACGCGAACTTCGCCTCGACGGAATCGGCCAAAGAGGATTGGAAGGTCACCGTAGAGGAATACCAAGAGTTCTGGGAGGCAGTCCTTAAAAGCCTGTTCGGCCGCGTCATCTACTGGGGCAAGAGATACGGGCCGCTGCCGAACTCGGCCAGCGACGAAGTCGACGTAACGTTCCCGCCGCCGCCGTCGAAATACATGAAGGAGGCGGCCGAGACGGCGGGCCTCTACGACGACCACGGCTTCGCGTCTAAGGACACGTGCCGGGCAATCGTCGGCCTGGACCCCGGGCGCGAGAAAAAGAAGATCGAAGAGGAGAATGAGGGTGAATTCGAAAAGGCCGGCGGAAGCGAGCCCGAGCCGGAAGACCTGTACGGGCCCGACGAAGACGGTGATTAATGGCCGCCCCCCGATCGAGGAGGCTGGCGATGTTGACTACATACAGCCCCAAAAGTTCCGATTCAGGAAGCGGCTAATTGCAGCGGATCGCCACAAATATAAGGTCATCGAATTTATCGGCGGCGTCGGACATCTTACGCGGCGTATATATTTGCCGGCCTACCGCCGCCTCGTCGTCGTTGAAATGGACGAGGAAAATTATCGGCGCTTGGCGCGGACTTTCCGGCGCGTGGGTAACGTCCGCCTGTACCACAAAAACAACCTCGCCTTTATCAAGGAGGATTTACGCGACCACTTAGATTTTACGGCTGTCGACTTCGACGCGTACGGGATTCCGAACGAAGCGTTGGTAGCCTTCTTCCAAGCCATCGCTCGCAGAAAAAAGAGGCCGTTCCTCTTGATAATGACGGACGGCGGGCCTATGGCGGCGTGGCGGCGCGTGCGTATAAACTTGTGGCGCAAATATTTAATAGGCCCGGACCGGGTGACGCGCTTCCCGCCGGGCGTCTACTGGAAATACGAAGCTTTTCAAAAGGCTTTCATAAAACGCCTTACCGCGCGTTACGGTTTTACCGCTACGCCGCTGGGCTTCGTATGGGGGTTTCGTAAAACGGTGGTCTACTCGGGTTATATGGTGCGTAAAAAGAAGCCTGTTGTCCGGGAGGCTATTCGGCGAAGCCCGAGCGCCGAGCGTTCTTTCGCCAGGCTTCGGGCAGTATCGCTCGCTACGCGCGAGGCGCTAACGATTAACGAGAAGAAGTACGTGCGCCAAGTCTATCGAGGGCTCGAGCGCGCCCGGCGCGACGTCCGCCGCGAGCTGGCCCTCGAGCTCGGCCGCGTCGGCCCGGAAGGATGGACGTACCGCAAGGTGCGGCTGCCGGAGCTAATGAAGGGCATCGACAAAGCGATGGCCGGTATGGTCGCCGAACACGGCGCCATCGCCCGAGACGCCGTCGAACACGGCTACCACTACGGCTGGATGAGCTCGCAGAAGATCCTCGCCGGCGCCGGCGTGGAGGTCGCGTTCATCGGCGTGGACCCTGCCCGGGCGGCCGCGGTAACGGAGCTCCCCCTTGCCGGCCTCCCCATGAGCGAGCGGTTCCGCATGGCCGGCCCGTACGTCCACCGGAAAATACTCGGCGAGATGACGCACTCGCTCCTGCTCGGCGAGGGGTACAAGAAGTGCGAGCGGCGCGTCGTAAAGGCGACGGGAATCCCCGCGGAGACCGCGCGCCGCGTCGTCTCGACGGGGATGACGATGGCGAACGGCCTCGCCTCCCAGGAGAACTACAAGCGGCTCGGCGTCGAGCGTTGGGAGTGGGGCGCGGGCCCAGGCGCGTGCGAGGTGTGCGCCAGCCTCGCCGGAACGCGGTACGACATCGAGACCCCGTTCGAGACCCAGCACCTCTGTTGCCGATGCTTCATGGTTCCGGTCCTGGGATCGAGAGGAGAAGTGGTCGCTTGGGTACAAGTTCCGGCTGCGGCTCTCGTTTGCGCCGCGCGGTAACGCTCCGCGGCCGCGCCGGCGACGAAAAGGGCTTGACAACGACAGCGGTTAATGGTAAACATGTTGCGCTGGTGGCCGCAGGAGGGCCGGACGATGGAAATAATTAAATGGGGCACGGTCGCGCTGCTGGTCGCCGCGGTCGTGCTTTTTGCGTGGGCCTGCGCGAAGGGCCGCCGCGAAAAGCCGGCGCCGGCGCCGGGATTCAAACCTACCGATACCGAAAAGTCGCTCGCCCTGGGGTTCACCATCGAGGAGATAAAATACCGCGGCGGGCCGGATATCGCTTACGACGACGAGCGGTGGGAGGTTTTCCCGTCGCCCGGCAGGCCCGGTTATTACGTAGCGTTGAAACCGAACGCGATATGGTTCGTCGACGCCGCCGACAACATGAAGATCGAGCCAAAGAACGAGGCCGCCCGGGAAATCGCGCCGGCGATGCCCGCGGCGGCTGGCTACGACCCCGCCGGTGGATTGACGTACGAAGAATTATCGGCGAACCTGAAGTAATGCCAAGGGGGAATATAATATGTACAAGGTCGCGGTTTTTTGCGTTTGTATCGTGGCGTCCGTGGCCCTGGCGGCCGGGAGTGGCTCCATCGTCTCCTCTTTCCGGACGCCCTGTACCAACGGCGTTTACGGCGTCGACTATCACGACGGTTACCTCTACCACGCCGACGGGCCTATGGGTTGGATTTATAAGACGACAACCATGGGCTCGGTGTTAAGTAGTATTAATAATATAACCCGAGCGACCGGAATAGACCGAACGCAGATTGAATTCTGGACCTGTAATTATGGCGGTTCGATTTACCGCCTGTCCACTACTGGGAGTATAATAAGCTGTTTCGCAACTCCGGGGTCGCGTATGGGGTACGGCGTGACCAAGGGCGAAGACTTCTTATGGTATTCGAACGGCTTTTATATTTACAAGTTAACCAGTGTCGGGTCGCTCGTCTCCTCGTTCGAGCCGCCGGCGACCGGGGCTGCCGGGGTTTGCTGGGACGCGCCTTACTTATGGCTTGCTGGTTATAGTACGTCGAATATTTACCAGGTAAGCCAAAGTGGGTCGGTCGTCGAGACGTTCGGAATACCTCAAAAGCCCATCGGCGTCACATGGGACGGCGAACACGTTTGGTACGCGGCCGGTAATTGGGTATATAAAATGCGCGTTTGTTTTACCGGCGTCACACCAACGTCCTGGGGGAAGATGAAGGCGTTGTATCGCTAATCGGTTTATAGTACTATTAACAATCGGCCGCCGGTCCTACTTTCGAAGCCCGCTTATATCCCGCAACGTTAGCAATATCAACAAGTTAAGCCTTTTGGGCGCGGGTCTCGCTTTCGGTCTCGGTTTGGTTCTTATATCTATCAACATGCCAACACGTTTTCGAAGGTCAATTAGCTGCCGATTCCCCGTTTGTCATTACTACTAAACGGTTTCCAGCAACTAACGCCCCTTACTGGATTTGCACGTTGCAAATTTTCGGGATTCCGCATGCGCCCTTAAAACGACGATTTCTGCCAAATCGGGTTCTTTAAATCTTTTCTTAAAAACCCTTTTACAATCCTACGTTTTCCCGCCCCCCCCATAAAAGAACTTTTCTGCCAATCTTACTGTTAAATCACACTCGACGAACGGCGGCGTTATCCTGTGGATGG
>Ga0307377_10001058_pt1 | contig 36159 bp, 34 predicted proteins | sample TR3MG_FD_202535 | JGI IMG/M metagenome (GOLD analysis project Ga0307377, IMG submission 202535) | Soil microbial communities from Risofladan, Vaasa, Finland - TR-3 | ecosystem: Environmental > Terrestrial > Soil > Coastal area > Acid sulfate soil | place: Finland: Risofladan, Vaasa | collected... | reverse complement strand
AGGGGGCGTGTTCGCGCGGTCCGCTACCGCGCACCCGTGCACCCATCCGATTGAGAGGTTCGGCGACTCGGTCCATCGGTCGGCGCGACAGGGATTCGTCGCCAATGAGCGCGTGCTCGCCTTCGACACCGCTGATGATGCCCGCGATCAGCCGCATGGTCGTGCCGGAGTTGCCACAGTCCAGCGGGTGGGTGCTGGCGCGCAGCCCGTCTCCGGGACCTTCTATGTGGACGACATTGGCGTCGTCGTGACGCTGCGCCCCGAGCTGACACACGATCCGACTGGTCGAGGTCACATCGAGGCCGCCCGAGAGACCGTGGATCGAGCTCTCCCCCGCCGCCAGTGCACTGAGCATCAGTGCACGATGAGAGCCGCTCTTGTCTCCGGGAACGTGCAGTACACCACGCAGTTGAGTCATCGGCTCAACTCGCCGGGCGTCACTCATCGCTCGCGCACCACTTGAAAGCCCCGCCGATCCAACTCTTCCATGAATAGATCGGTCTGTCGGGCGTCGATGGCGAGCAACAAGGTTCCGGCCGCTCCCTCGATGCCGTGAGCGATCTCGATGTCGTAGATATTCACCAGCAACTCTGAGGCGGCCATGGTCACCGAAGCTAGAACTCCGGGTTGGTCACTCACCTTCACCCGCAGATAGGCGAGACTCTCGGAATTGAGCGCGCGGCCCGGTAGTTGCCGTCGCGCGATCGCCGCGCTCTGGAGACTCGAGCTCACCATCTCCCGGTCACCGTTCACCAGGGCGTCGCGCAGGCTGTGCAGTCGGGTCTCGAGGTCGTCCAGCGCCTGGGTGACGGCCAGACGGTTTTCAAAGAGGATGTCGGGCCAGATCGAGGGGTCTCCGGCAGCGACTCGAGTCATGTCGCGAAATCCCCCAGCCGCCAACTGCAACAGGACGGCGTCCTGTTCGGCGACCCGGCTTGCTTCGTTCATCAATGACCCCGCGAGCAGGTGCGGAACGTGGCTCGCGATCGCCACGAGCCGGTCGTGATCACTCGCGCTGATCGCGACCACGTTGGCGCCGATTTCTCGAAGGATGCCGTGCAGTGTGCCGTAGGTCACCGGCGAGGTATTGGCGGTGGGGGTCAGGACCCACGTGCATCCCTCGAAGAGGTTGGCGCGAGCGCCGGCCAGACCCCGTAACTCGGATCCAGCCATTGGATGACCCGCGAGGAATCGCGGATCCGTGACACCGTCCACAATCGATCCCTTGACCCCCGCCACGTCGGTCACAATGACGTCGGATCGCTCGAGTGAACCGAGCAAAGCGTTCACCACCTCCACCACCGCTCGCGCCGGGGTCGCCACCACGACCAGGTCGGGGTCCCGGGGTTGCGTGGCGTCGATCACCCGGGACTCGAGTGCGGCGCGCTCGATGGTGGTGTCAAGGTCGGCGCCCGTCACCGTCCAGCCGACTGCCCTCAACGCGAGGGCGACCGACGAGCCGATCAGGCCAAGGCCGATCACGTGGGCCCGGCGACTACTCAGGGAGGTCGTCACGAAGCGACTGGGCCTTTCGCAAGTAGACGTGTCGCAGTTCGTTGCGCGGTCGTGTCGTGTACACGTGCATCATCACTCGCACGCACTTGGGCATGGCACCGGGCACGTTTATCTCGCTCGCGCACAGCAGCGGGACGTCGCCAAATCCGACGCCTCGGGCACCGGTCGCCGGAAAGGCCGACGTCAGATCGGGCGACGTCGTCAGAATGAGGCTCACGACATCGTCGTGCTCCAGTTCATTGCGCTCCATCATGGCCAGTAGCAACTCCTGGGTGACGGTGAATATCTCCTCGGGCGTGTCGGACTCGCAGGTCGTCGCGCCGCGCAGGGCTCGAAGGACGGCAGAACTCATGAAGGCATCGTAGAGGTGATTTCGGGGGTCATCCCCACGGCCTCCATCAATCGGCGCACCTCGGCCAGCGACAGCTGGCGTGACGCGCCCGGAGAGAGCGTGGCGTCCTGGATGGGTCCGATGCGGGTGCGGACCAACCGGGTGACGTCGTGACCGACCGCGGCGCACATGCGCCGAACCTGTCGGTTGCGCCCTTCGTGGATCACGATGCGTAAGAGACCCTCGCTGACCCGGCTCACCTGAGCCGGGCTGGTGACACCGTCTTCGAGTTCGACTCCTTCGCGCAGACGACGGATCGCCGCGGGCGAGGGGTCGCCCTCGACCCGGACCAAGTACTCCTTGGCAATGCCCGAACTCGGATGTGTCAATAGATGCGCCAAGCGACCGTCATTGGTCAGGATCAACAGCCCTTCGGTGTTCATGTCGAGTCGACCGACCGGGAAAATCCGCACCGACGACTCCACCAGATCGAGGACGGTCGTGCGTCCTTGGGGGTCCGACGCAGTCGTCACGACGCCGTCGGGCTTGTTCAGCAGGTAGTAGACGGTGTTCTGAGCGGTGGGCGCCAAGGCACCGTCCACGCAGATGACTTGGGCGTTGGGATGGACGCGATTGCCGAGTTCGGCCACCCGACCGTCGATTGTCACTCGTCCCTCGCTGATCAAGATCTCACAGGCCCGCCGTGATCCGAAGCCGGCCCGGGCCAGGGTCTTCTGGAGTCGTTCGCCCTCTTCCAACTACGTTTCCTCGATCACGGTGATGGCGTCGAGCATCATCTCGTCAGCCAGTTCGTGGGCCGTGGCGACCGGGGGCATGAACTCCTCAATCGGCGGCAAATCCGACAGGGTTGCCAGACCCATGCGATCGAGAAAGGTTTCGGTGGTGCCGTAGAGGATGGGTTGGCCCGGTCCGCCGGCGCGCCCCTTCTCCTCGATGTAACCGCGTTGCTCGAGCAGGCGCGAGACGCCGTCCACGTTGACCCCACGCAGGGCCGTGATCTGGGCGCGCGATATCGGCTGACGGTACGCGATGATCGCAAGGGTCTCGAGGGCCGCCGAACTGAGCCGGTGCGAGACGTCACGGTTGGCGAACTTCGTGACCCATTCGGCAACATCGGGCGACGATTGCATGACCCAGCCACTGGCCAGTTCCACGAAGGTGAAGCCCCGTCGCTGGTCGACGTACTCGTCGCGTAGTTGGCGCAGAGTCTGCGCGACCACAACGGCATCGGCATCGACGAGGTCGGCCAACTCCTCCGCCGACACCGGCTCAATCGCGACGCAAAGCATCGCTTCGAGTTTCTGTTCCAGGGAACGCTCATCCCTCATAACTGTCAATCCTTCCGATTTCGAGCCCCAACGTCGTGTCCACCCATTCGATCTCGACTTCACCAAAGGTGGCGCCCTGACCGAGGTCCACGTGGCCGAGTTTGCAGAGTTCCAGCAAGGCGAGGAAGTGCACGATGATCTCGATTCGGCTCCCCAGTCCACTGGTCAGGCTGCGAAAGGAGATGCGGCCCATCGAAGGTAGCCGTTGCGCGAGCGACACCACGGTCTCGGCCACGCTCACCGCGTCGACGGTGACGTGGTTGAGCCTCACCACCGGCACGGGCTTCTCCTCGATACCGCGCAGGTACGCCGCGGCCAACTGGGCGGTCGATACACCGGCGAGCAGGTCGGGCGGTTGAATCGCGAACCCCTCGTCGATGCCACGAAGCCTGGGGAATGACCGACTGGCGCGCTCGAAGAGCGAGACGAACGCATCGGAGAGTGCAGCGTAGGTACGCAGTTCCAGCAGTCGCGCGAGCAAGACATCGCGCTCCTCCCACCCTATGAATTCCTCATCGGGCTCGGTGCTGTCGCGCCCTGGTAGGAGACGCTGGCTCTTCATCTCCAACAGGATGGCGGCAATCAGCAGGAACTCGGAGAGGTCCTGGATTGGCGTGAAGGCAGATTCATCGCGCACCACGGCGACAAAGGCGTCCACAATCGGGGCCAGCGGAACTTCCAGGATGTCGAGCTCGTGAGTGCTGATCAGCTGCAGCAGGAGTTCCATTGGGCCGCTGAAGGACGGCGTCGTCACGACGAAGGTCACGCGACGACATTAGTGCTTGGGAAGAGCCTGCCCTCCTCATCTACGATTAGAGGCATGCGAGTCTTCTCCGGCATCCAGCCTTCGGGCACCATGCATCTAGGCAATTATTTGGGTGCGGTGCGTCAGTGGGTCGGTGCCCAGGGCGAGGATGCGTTCTACTGTGTCGTCGACTTGCACGCTCTCACCCTCCAGGTCGAGCCGGCAACGCTGCGCGAACAGACCATCGAGACGATTGCGACCCTAATCGCGGCCGGACTCGATCCAGAGGTGTGCACCGTCTTCGTCCAGAGCCACGTCCCGTATCACGCTCAACTGAACTGGCTGCTGGAGTGTGTCACGAACTATGGGGAATTGAGTCGAATGACCCAGTTCAAGGAGAAGTCGACGCGCCAAGAGGGCTATCGGGTGGGCCTGTTGACCTACCCGGTCCTGATGGCTGGCGACATCCTGCTCTATAGCGCCGAAGAGGTGCCGGTCGGGGACGACCAACGCCAGCACCTGGAACTGGCTCGGGTCATCGTCGAACGGTTCAACAACCGATACGGCGAGACCTTCGTGTTGCCCCAGGGAGTACAACCCAAGGTGGCCGCTCGGGTGATGGACCTTCAGGATCCGACGCGCAAGATGTCCAAGTCGATCTCCAGCCCGCTCGGGTCAGTGAACCTCTTCGATGATCCTGCAGTGATCACGAAAAAGGTCATGAAGGCCGTCACGGACACTGACGGTGAGGTTCGCTTCGACTGGGATGCGAAACCCGGTCTCTCCAATCTGCTTGAGATCTTCTCCAGTTTCAGTGGCGAGACCCCCGAAATGGTGGCCGGGCGGTACACCCGATACGGTGATCTGAAGAAGGACCTCGCGCAGTTGCTCGTCGAGTCCCTCGCGCCGATTCAGCGGCGCTACCACGAGTTGGTGTCCGAACCTCGCTCCCTTGAATCCATCGCCCGGCGGGGCGCCGAGAAGGCCGCTGAAGTCGCCGAGCCGGTGTACCGCCGGGCCGCAGCGGCCATGGGATTGCTCTAGAAGAGTCGGCTGATCCACCAGTTCTGCAGGCCGGTCAGCGCGTTGCCCCCGAAGTGGAAGAAGAACGAATCGAGGATCACCAGACCCATCACGATGGGCAGTGCTTTGGCGCGAAGCTGGTAGTAGCGAGGCATGTGACGATTCGGGATGAACCGCTCGATGAGGGCAGACCCGTCGAGGGGTGGGATCGGCAGCATGTTGAACACGGCCAACATCAAATTCACTAGGCCGAGCGAGACGCCGATGTTGAAGGTGACCTGACTTTGAGTCACGTGCATCGCGAACTCGCAGATCCCGAATCCGACCGCGGACAGGACGACGTTCACCAGCGGCCCGGCGAGGGAGACGTACAGCGACTGGGTCCGCGGATTGCGCAGCCGCGACACGTTGACCGGCACCGGCTTGGCGTAGCCGAAGGCCGGCAAACCGCTCATGAGCAGCAGAGCGGGCAACAAGACTGTCCCGAAGGGGTCAACGTGGCGAAGCGGGTTTAGCGTGAGCCGGTGCTGCTCCTTGGCGGTCGGGTCGCCGAATAGGTACGCAACGTAGCCGTGACTCACCTCGTGCAGGACAATGGACGGCACTATGGCGATGAAGAGATAGAAGTAGGTCACGTAAAGCCGATCTAGTCGTGCGCCCGGGGATGGGCATTGGTGTATTCGCGTTTCAAGGAGCTCACGGCGACCGCGGTGTAGATCTGGGTGGTGGCGATGGAGGCGTGGCCCAGAAGCTCTTGGACAACTCGGATGTCGGCGCCGTGGGCCAACATGTGGGTGGCGCAACTGTGGCGAAAGACGTGGGCGCTGACCCGTGACCGGTCGACTCCGGCGGCGAGCGCCCGCTTGTCGATCACCAGATCAATGCCCTGACGCGATATTGGCGCGCCGCGTGAGTTCAGAAAAACCCGACTGGTCCGACGAATCTGACGAATCGCATCACGACCAGAAGGTCCCAGGTAGTCCTTCAGGGCGAGGGTGAGCGACGAGCCCATGGGCACGAGACGTTGCCTGGCGCCCTTGCCGGTGAGGCGAATCAGTTCCTCGTCGAAGTCCAGGTCCTCGAGTTGGAGCGTCACCACCTCCGATACCCGGGCGCCGGTGCCATAGAGGAGCTCAAGGAGAGCTCGGTCACGTCGGTCAATTGGGGATTCAATGCAGATTGAGTCAATCAACCGCGCGACTTCTTCCTCCCCCAGCGGCTTGGGCAGTGACCGACGCCGCGAATTCGCGTGGAGTCGCTGACTCGGATCCGCTTCCAACTGCTTCTCGAGGAACAGAAACTGGAGCCAACCGCGGATTGAGGCGATGTTGCGTGCGAGCGAACTCTCCGCCAATCCTGCGTTACGCAGGTCGGTCACGTAGTGCTCGAGTTGAGAGTCGGTGAGGTCGGCCAGGGCGATGTCGTGATCGGCCATCCAGCGACGGAGTCGCGCGATGTCACGTCCGTAGGCGTCAATCGTGGCCCGGCTGCGGCCTTTCTCGATGGCGAGCCATTGGAGATACCCGGCGAGCGGCAAGTCAACGTTCGTCAAAGAAGGTTCCAAAAGCGCGGTGCAGCGCAATGGTCACCGTGCTGTCGATGGCGGGCTCGCGGCGCAATTCCTCGCGCAAGTCCGTGGGCGAGAACCAGTGAATCGTCGCGGACGTCTCCTCGGGGCCCTCCGGCGTTCGTTCGGTCAAGGTGAGATTGCGCGCTTCGAAGATGGTCATGATCTGGTCGGTCCATCCCGGCGAAACCATGAACCGTCCCAGAAGGGTCCATTCACTGGCGGTACAGCCGAGTTCCTCTCGAAGTTCGCGCTTCGCGGTCTCGATCGGCTGTTCGTGAAGAACATCCTGAGTGCCGGCGGGGATCTCCCAGAGGTACGCGCCAAAGGGCGCTCGCCACTGACGGATGACGCCGATCTCACCCAGATCGTTCACCGCCAGAACGGCCACGCCTCCGGGATGCGTGACGACGTCGCGCTCGTACGTGGAGTTGGCGTGTCGCACGAATCGTCGTTCGACTCCAAAGACGTGGGAATCGAGCAAGTGGGTGGTTGATTCGATCCGAAAATCGTCACTCACGAGATGGCGTCGACTGAGGCGGGATCGATGATATGAGGCTCCCGGCCCTCCAACCGCGCAGCGGCCGCCTGGATCAGTCCGAGAAACAATGGATGGGGTCGGTCAGGTCGTGACTTGAACTCGGGGTGCGCTTGAGTACCGACGAAGAAGGGGTGCGTCGCGATCTCCACAAACTCAACCAGCCGTCCGTCGGGTGACGTTCCCGAGCATCGCATGCCGGCGGCTTCGAACTGGTCGCGGTAGCGCGAGTTGAACTCGTAGCGATGGCGGTGTCGCTCCGAGACGACGGTCGCGCCATAGAGCGACGCCACCACCGAACCCTCATCGAGCATCGCCGGGCACGCGCCCAAGCGCATGGTCCCGCCAAGGTCGGTCACGTCCATCTGTTCGGCCATCAGGGCGATGACCGGGGCCGAGGTGCTGATGGACATCTCGGTCGAGTGGGCATCGCTCAAACCCAGGGCGTGACGGGCGAACTCCACGACCATGACCTGCATCCCAAGGCAGATGCCGAGGAACGGAATGTCATGTTCTCGAGCGATCCGCGCTGCCGCAATCATGCCCTCGACGCCTCGTTCGCCAAAGCCGCCCGGCACCACAATGCCGTCCAACTGTCGAATTCGCTCAATATCGATCTCCGAGGGGACCCGCTCGGCCTCCAACCATTCAATCTTGGTGGTCGCCCCGACTGCGAATCCGGCGTGTCGAATCGACTCGACGACGCTCAGGTATGCGTCGGGCATTGTGACGTACTTGCCGATCACGCCGATGCGCAACGTCTTGTTGGTGTTGTGAACCCGACGTACGACGCCTTCCCACAGGGTGAGGTCGATTGGGTGGCTCTCGAGGTCGATATTCAGGGTGTTGCAGACGATCGTGTCGAGTCCCTCGTGGTGCATGGTGATCGGGATGTCGTAGATGCTCGGCGCATCAACCGCCGAAATGACCGCGTTGACCGGCACATCGCACAGGAGCGAAATCTTCCGTTTCAGGCCTTCGGAGAGTGGCTGGTCGCTGCGACACACGATGATGTCGGGCTGGATGCCCCGTGAGCGCAACTCGGTGACCGAGTGCTGAGTCGGCTTTGTCTTCTGCTCGCCCGACGGTGCCAAATAGGGAACGAGGGTCAAGTGCACGTAACAGACGTTGTCGCGCCCGGCGTCGCGGCGGTACTGACGAATTGACTCGATGAAGGGCACGATCTCAATGTCACCGACGGTGCCACCAATTTCGACGATCACCACGTCAGCGCCGAGGGTACCCAGCCGCCTGATCCGTTCCTTGATCTCGTCGGTGATGTGGGGAATGACTTGGACGGTCTTACCCAGGTAGTCGCCACGTCGTTCTTTGGCGATGACATTCGAATAGACCATGCCGGTCGTTGTGTTCGACATCTTCGAGAGTGATTCGTCGATAAATCGCTCGTAGTGTCCCAGGTCGAGGTCGGTCTCTCCCCCGTCATCGGTGACGTAGACCTCCCCATGCTCGCCCGGGTTCATGGTGCCCGGATCGACGTTCAGGTACGGGTCGAGTTTGCACATCGTGACCTTCAGACCACGCGATTTCAGCAATCGGCCCAGCGAGGAGGCGGTTAGCCCCTTGCCCAGGGAACTTGATACTCCGCCCGTTACAAAGACGAATTTGGTCATTTGTAAGCCGCCGCATCCACGGAAACACAGCATAGCGAGCGCAGCAGAGGTTCCGTATCTATTAACGCGATGTTTCAAGAAGTCGTTCAGCAAGGGCGATCGATTCCGACGTCAAATCGTTGCCGGCGAGCATTCGTGCTATCTCAAAAACACGCTGTTCTCCGGTGAGCTCGCGCACGGTCGTCACGGTGCTGGCGCCCTCGACGGACTTCTCGACGACCAGATGGTGCTCAGCCTTCGCGGCCACCGAGGCGAGATGGGTGACGGCCAGCACCTGTTGATGCGTACCCAGTTCTCGAAGGCAGTCGCCAATTTGCTGAGCCACTTGCCCCCCAATTCCAGCGTCGATCTCGTCAAAGACCGCCACGATGTCTTCGTGAGCGGTCTCGAGTGACAGGGCCAATAGAACACGACTCAACTCACCGCCACTGGCGAGTGCCTGAAGTGGGCCTTCGGACAGACCGGGATTGGGAGTGAATAGGACCTGCGCGTCTGAACCGTCATCCCCACCAACCGTGAATCGCAGGGACGCGTGGGCCAGAGCCACCCGCGGCAACTGCTGGCGCACCGCGTCAGTCAAACGGGTGGCGGCGAAATCGCGCTCCCGCAGTGCCTCCCGAGCAAGGGCGATTTCGCGCTCTTCGAGCTCCTCGATATCCGTGTCCAGGTTCCGAAGGCGTTGCCCTGACTCCAGGAGCGCGGCGTGTTCGTCGCGGAGACGCTCGAGGGTTCGCAGGGCCTCGGGAATTGATCCCCCGTACTTTCGCGCTATGGACTGGAGAACCGTCGCCCGATCCTCGAGGTCATTGATCACGCCCTCATCGACCGCGTCGGGATCACTCAAACGAGTGAGTTCGTGAACTCCCTCACGAGCCTGATCCAGCGCGCCGAGCAAGGTCGTGCGCGCTGGGTCGTAGGCCGAACCTCGTGGAAGTTGATCAATAGCGCGGGCGAACGCTGTGAGCGCTGATCCATCGTCCTCACCGTCCAGCTGGTTCAGAACTCCGGCGAGGGCGCGCTGACCATCACGTAGCTCGCTGATTCTCGTGAGTTCCTCGAGGACCTCCTCCAATTCACCCTCTGAGGAGATGGCGGTTCCCTCGAGCTCTGCCACTTGGTAGACCAGGAACTCCAACTCACGGATCCGATGCCGTTCGTCCCCTCCAGATTCCTCGCGCAAGCGACGGGCCTGAGCCAATTGACGACGAGTCCGGTCCAGTTCCGCGGTCGAGATTCCGGCACTCGCATCAATGATGCGTAGCACTTCGGATTTATTGCGCAACGAGAGCGAATCGTGTTGGCCGTGGATCACGATGAGGTCGTCGGCGAGGGTTCGCAGGGCCTCGGCGCTGCTCGGTACGCCGTCGAGTGAGCAGCGCAGACGTCCGGACGCGCCAGCTTCCCGCGACAAGACCACTTCGGTGCCATCGTCGCGGGTGAATACTGCGGCGGCGCGTAGGTCCGTCGTGGCCGCGTATCGTGTGGCTGACCCGTCACCACCTAGGCAGAGGTCGAGAGCACCCAACAGCAGGGTCTTTCCCGCACCTGTTTCACCGGTGAGAACGTTGAAGCCCTTGCCGAACTCCAGCCGGACATCATCAATGACACCGAGGCCGTGGGCGTACAACTCCACCAATTGCGACTTAGGCATGTCCTTCTCGGAGGCTTTCGCGAAGACGAAACGCCAGTTCGAAGCTGCGCGTGGCGACCACGTGGACTGGTGAGGGGCTCTTGCGGACCTCAACACTTTGTCCGGGTTCGAGCGATCCGATTTCCTGACCGTCGGCGACGATAATCGCCGGCTTGTTCTCCGCCACCAGACGGATCACCTTGTGATCGGCGACCACAATGGACCGGTTGATGGTGAAGTGGGGCGCGACCGGGGTCAGGATCATTACGGGAAGACCGGCGTCCACCACCGGCCCACCGGCGGAGAAGTTATAACCGGTGCTTCCGGTCGGCGTCGCCACCATGACGCCATCTGCTGAGTAGGTGAGGAACTCCTCGTGATCCACGAAGGTTTTCAAACGCACCATATGACCGGCATGGGCCCGTTCGATGACCACTTCGTTGAGCGCAAATTCATCAAGGGATGTACCCGAGACGGTGATCTGGAGCGCCAAGCGCTCGGCGATCTGTGGGTCCGCCAGCGCCATCTTGATCTCTTCGACGATTTCGGTTGGGGGCACGTTCAACAGGAACCCGAGGCGGCCCAGGTTCACCGCCAAGACGCGGGCACCAGACCGATGGGCGAGACGAGCCGATTTCAGAAAAGTTCCGTCGCCCCCCAGACTGACCACCAGGGAGTGATGGTCAATCGAAGCCGGGTCGTCAAGGTCGAGTTGGTGCAGGCTCGAGTCGATGCCTTCACCGAGCAGACGCGCACCGACCTCGTGGGCCAGCTCCACCGCGTCCGTTCTATTACTGAAGGCCGTGAATATCAGTTGGGTCACTCTCTACCTCGCTAGGGACATGGTACTGACCATGCGTCGTGTCCCCGATCACGTGGCTCCATCCGGTCGCGAACGCCGCTGGAATCGTCGAGCGCTCGGTGCCCACTGGACTTGTGGAGCACCACTGCTTTCATCAAGTCGTCCGCCCACGTGCGACAGTATCCAACTCTGATCTGCGGGGGCTTGGGAATAGTGATCGATCTGAGTTCGCGCTGGGTCCCTCAAGGCCCCCTTACGTTGCCGCAACCGTGAGGAAAGACACATTTCGTGGAATAATTGGCTCCACTTCAACTTTGCAGTAGATCCAAGGGAGTTCGTGGCGTGTTCAGCGAAGCAACTCAACGCCTCGTGCGACAGAGGGCCCGAGGCACTTGCGAGTGCGTCGTGGACTCTTGCCCCCACTTTGGTCGCTGCCGAACGCCTGGTCAGGAATTTCACCACAAGCGGGCCATTGAGAAGGGTGGCACCGACGACGTCGTGAACTGCCAATTCCTATGCGCGACTTGTCACCAGCGCATGCACGGTGGAAGTGGAGTTGGCGGGATCGGCCGGTTGTAGACGCGGATTGCCGTTGGCGCCAGCGCGACCGCGCAGTCAGATAAGACCTGCGTAATTTTGTCAACAGAAGAGTCCTCAACCTCGCGAATGGCTGCCTAGGTTATTCCGATGACAGTTTCGCGCCAGTCCCTCAATCGACCCCGACGAACACCGTCGCTGGGAGTTGTAGCGACACTGCTGGTCGCGCTGACGGGTGGGTTGCTCGCAGTGCCGGCGGGTGCGACCATGGCCCCGAAGCACGCTGCTGCAACGCCCGCAGTGCCCCACCGGACCTTCCGGGCGATGTCGCCCTTGGCCAAGCCAGCGAACATTTCCCCTCTAGTCGTACCGGGCCTGCCCGGCGAGGGGGTGTGGCACCCCGCTGGTCGCCTCGTCAACCATGCTCCTGCGGTCTACACCACGACCGTACGGCTCCCCGACGCTCCAACAGTCACTGCTGGCATTGCGTGGATGGACACCGCAGTCCTGCACGCTCGCTTGTATTCGGGAAGCCTGAGTCCGGGCGGCTTCTATTGGCACTTGACTGCGCCGATCGCGGGAGCCGCCACTCGCACGCTCGTCGCTGCGTTCAACGGCGGATTCCTGCTCAAGGACTCTGCCGGTGGCTATCTCAGCGAGGGCCATCTCGTGGCGCCGCTTCGCGTCGGTGGCGCCTCCCTGGTCATTTATCGCGATGGTCTCGCCACGGTCGGCCAGTGGGGCCGGGACGTGTCGAGGACCTCCGCGGTCGTGGCCGTTCGCCAGAATCTCACCCTCCTGGTCGATCACGGCAGGCCCGTCGCGGGGCTCAGTGCGAGCGACGTGAGGAGGTGGGGCACCAGCCTGTACTTCAAGCCAACGACGTGGCGATCAGGTCTCGGGGTTACGGCTTCGGGTGCCCTCGTGTACGTGGCGGGTCCGATGACGGTCCCCGACCTCGCCCTCGTGCTCGTGCGAGCTGGCGCCCAGCGGGCGATGACGCTGGACATGAACCCATTGTGGCCAGTATTCGCCACCTACACGCCCCCGCTGCCTCACGCACCGGCCAGGCCGTCCAACGGTGTCGATTTGTTGCCCACGATGATTCAGACGCCAGCACGCTTCTTTCAGCCCACCTACGCGCGCGACTTCATCACGATGTCCATCTCCTAGGGGGTCCTCTCGCCTCGGTTCGTGTTGACCAGCACTCCGGTGATGACTAGCGGAGACTCGGCGGTCGTCGAGGACAGCACCGCTTCATTCGCCAGGTGCCGGCCTATGGTGGAGCAGTGGATTCGGCCATCGTCTTCGTAGCCAAATATTTCTTGTACCTGAGCGTGGCGATCGTTGGGATCCACTGGCTCATGGCAACGAAGCGCGACAAGATCGATCTCATGGCGCACTATCTGGTTGGTGGCATCATCGCGCTGGTCCTTGCGAAGGTCGGGGCCCACTTCTATTACGACACTCGACCTTTCGTCAGCCACCACATCAGGCCACTGATGCCTCACGCTGCGGACAACGGCTTTCCCTCGGACCATGCTCTCTTGAGTTCTTTCCTCGGCTTCACCATGCTCGCCTACTCGCGCCGATTGGGTTACGGCCTCTTGGTCCTCGCCGTACTCATAGGTGCGGCCCGGGTCGCGGCCCACATCCATAGTCCGATCGACATCGTTGGATCGTTCGTCTTCGCCGCGCTGGCCACAGTTCTGACGCGGCTCATCGTAGGTCGCTTCCTGCCTGAGCGCAGCAAGCGGAACTGGCGCCAGCGATAACGTTCGCGCGACGTCGGTGGGCTTGCACGACGTTGTGTGTCAACGCTCGCTGATGAGGCCAGCGAGTTGGCTCATGTCGTCAAAGATGACGACACCGTCACCCTCCAGTAGGGAGCGATGGATCAGTCCCCCCGCGAAGGCGCGCACCGCCATGCCAGCGGCCCGAGCCGCCGTGATGCCTGCGGCGCTGTCTTCGACCACGACGCACCGCGATGAATCGACACCCATCGTACGAGCAGCGTGTAGGAACACGTCGGGGGCGGGCTTGCCACGTCCGACCTCCTCCGCGCAGAAGATGCGTCCTTCAAAGTGTTCGAAGAGTCCGGTCAGATGGAGGTTCGCTTCTAGGCTCGTGCGAACACTGTTGGAGGCAACGCACGTCGGCAGTGAAATATCCGCGAGCATCTCCGCCACACCCTTGACCAGCACCAGTTCACGTTCAAACAGATCCTTATAGAGCGGGATGAACTCGTTCTCCCAGTCCACAGGACGGCCGAGGTGGCGCTCTAGTTCGGCCTGGATCATTGTGTCGGGATGACCGACGAAACGTTCGACGGCCTCGGCCTCGGTCATGGGCCAACCCAGATTGGTGAAGATCTGCGACTCCAGTCGAACCGCCAATCGTTCACTGTCAACGAGGACCCCATCGCAGTCGAAGATCACCAACTCGAAGGGATGCACCCCACCATTCTACGAAATGCCGGCAACTGGCTGGCGGGTGGACGACTTCGAAGTGGTCATATATTGGAGGCATGCGAATGTGCACATTACTGAGTACTCCCCTGCGACGTTGTCTCTGAACATGACTCTGGCGCGTATCCTTCGGCGAAGTCTCATCGGCTTGGGCGCGCTCAGTGTTCTCGTCGCGACCATGCTCTTGGTTCATTCGAACGATGCGGCCAATCGGGCGCACGCCGCCAATCTCCGTGATCCTCACTTCGCGCCCATCGCCACGACCACTCCGGGAGAGACTCCCACCACGTTGCCACCTTCGCGCGACAACGACGCTGGTCGCTCGCGCATCAAAGACATCACTCCCGACGCCGACACCGACGCGTCCCAATTCCTGCCCTGAAGCAGCTGGTCCACCATTTCGTCACCTACTCGGTCCGCTACCATCAGAATCAGAATTCGAGGAGGGGGACTTGATGACGGCAGTTGGCCGACGCTCACTGTCGTCGGCGTCCCCATGAGTGACGCTGACGGTGTAGAAATCGCCGCGAAGTTCCGGATGTGGCTCCGGTCCGATGGAATTGTCCACTTGGTGTGGAGTCCAGGGGCGGTCATGGAGCTCGACGATGCAGTTACGGCGATCGAAGCCATGTCCCGGTTGACTTCGGGGCGGCCAGCACCCCTCTTGGCCGACGCCCACGAAGCCGGTTCGCAGAGCCGACTCGCCCGCGCGGAGTTCGTCCGACGTGGCGACATCGCCACTGCAGTCGCGATCCTCGTCCTATCTCCGCTCAGTCGCATGATGGGAAACTTCTATCTCAGCGTGAACAAGCCCACGACGCTGACGCGACTCTTCGAGGATGAAGACCAGGCAATTGAATGGTTGCGGGGGTACGTCGCGTGACCGGCGGTGCCCCTCGCGGTGAACCAGTGGAGCGACGGACCGATGACGAGCGTCTGGAAGAGATTGCACTCACGATTCAGCAGTTCGCGGCCCTGGATTTCGCGGCCCGGGCAGGTGTCGGAACCGCGGGTGACTTACTCGACGCGGTCGCTGCCGGGGTCAACTTCCTCGGAGAGGAACTCGAAGCGGCGTACCAGGAGATCGAACACAAAGTTGCTGAGCGAACGGCCGAACTCGACGCCATTTCCAAGGAACTTGCTCACCGAGTGCTGCACGACGAGCTGACCGGACTTCCAAACCGGACTCTCTTCTGGGACCGGCTGTCGCAACGCATGATCCTGGCCCAGCGCCGCCATTCGGACTTCGCCGTGCTGTTCATCGATCTGGACAAGTTCAAACTGGTGAACGACACCTTGGGTCACGCCGCCGGTGACCGGCTACTGAGGGACGTGGCGTGGCGCATCCGAGGCGCACTGCGTGCTGGCGACAGCGCTGCACGCATGGGCGGTGACGAGTTTCTGGTACTTCTAGACGAGCTCGATACCTTCGAAGCAACGTTGGGCGTGATCAACCGACTCATCGAAGCGTTGGGTGCGCCCTACGAGATCGCCAGTACCCGGTCCACCGTGACGAGCAGCATCGGCGCCGTCATGGGCACGGACGGGATGCAGACCGCCGAGCAGTTCGTCGCTGCCGCCGATGCCGCGATGTACGAGGCTAAGCAGCGAGGGCCCGGGAGTTTCGTCTTCTACGATGAGATTCGCGAGATTCGTCCAGTCGATTCCCTCGTCCATGACGGCCCGCCACCATCTTTCGCGGACTATCGGTCGAACGACAACTCGGGACACCGTGCGTGACCAACCTGGACTCGCGAGAGGTCGCGCTATCGATGGTGCCCCTCACCTTGACCACGGTGCACCGGGTCGGCTCCCTCGAGTAACAGCCGCCACTCGGCCCGTTCCATGGAACGACGTGCCGACTCCACGGCGTCGGGGTTGACCGATATCGAGGTGATGCCGAAGCGCACCAGGTGCTCGGCGAATTCGGGGTGATTTGAGGGTGCCTGTCCGCAGAGCGACGATGTGACGCCCGACATATGGCTCTGAGTGATGATGCGCTCGATTGCATCGAGCACTGCGGCATCGGACTCGTCAAAGAGATCGGCGCAGATCTCAGAATCGCGGTCGACACCAAGCATCAACTGGGTCAGGTCGTTGCTGCCTATCGACACACCCTCGATGCCCATCGCGGCGTACTCGGGGATGCGGTAGGCGACCGACGGAACTTCTGCCATGACCCAGACTGGTATCTCTCCGCCGACCGGACTCTGGTCAATCAGCTCGAGGCATGCTTCGAGTTCCCACTTGGTGCGGACGAAGGGAATCATCAGTTTCAGGTTGGAACTCTCCTCTCGAACCTTCGCCAGCACCGCCAACTCAAGACGAAATACCTCGGGATCGCGCACGTAGCGATAACAGCCCCGGTAGCCAATCATTGGATTCTCTTCGGGGGGTTCGAAGCGTGCGCCGCCCTCGAGATTCGAGAACTCATTGGTTCTAAAGTCAATGCTTCGATAGACCACCGGACGCGAACCGAAGGCTTTCGTGATCTGCACCAGCGACGCCGCCATCTTGTCGACGAACTCTTGCTGCTGACCCCGCTCGATGAGGAGCTTCGGGTGCACACCGCCCAGGGCGTCGGTGACCATGAACTCCGCGCGCAGCAGACCCACGCCATCGACATCCATTGAGGCCACTTCCTCGGCGTGTTCCGCGAAAGCGAGATTGACGTACAGTCTCGTAGCGAGCGGCACCGATGACGCCCCGTGACGCTGGGCCGAGGTGCCGGGCTCCCGGACCGAGCTCACCACCGCTGACCCGGCCGCAACCGGCACCGCGCCGGCGTAAACGACACCCTCGCCCCCATCCACGGTGACCAGTTCACCAGTGCGCAAGACCGTGGTCGCTGTTCTAGCACCGACGACGCAGGGGACCCCCAACTCGCGCGACACGATGGCGGCGTGACACGTTGTACCCCCACCATCGGTGACGAGCGCTCCGGCCCGTCGCATCGTGGGCACCCAGTCGGGACTCGTCATGCGAGCAACGAGGATTTCTCCGGCGAGCAATTGGGCTCCTTGATCGGGCGAATCGAGCACCCGCACTCGTCCAGTCGCCCGGCCCGATGACGCCGCCAAACCTTGGACCAGCACCTTCTCCGTGGTGGCACTCTTGGCCTCGGTCCGCTGAGCGCCCAGTGTGGTGATCGGACGGGACTGAACCAAGTATTGATTCGAGTCCGCTATCGCCCACTCGGTGTCTTGTGGTGTGCCGTAGTGCGCTTCCACCGCCAGCCCCAGGCGCGCCAGGGCAACGGCCTCGTCATCGCTCAACACCCGTCGAGACCCCTCTTCGGGGTCGAGGTCGACGTGGAGATCCTTTCCGTCGGGGCCGCGAACGAGTTTGAATGCCTTGTTACCCACCCGGACCCCCACCAGTGTGGGACCAGACTTGGTCAGTTGATAGGTGTCACACTCCACTTCGCCACTCACGACGACTTCGCCTTGGCCAAAGGCCGCGTCGATGATGATGCGACCGGTATCGCCCGATGACGGATCTGCGGTGAACATGACTCCCGACCGTTCCGAGGGCACCATCTCCTGAACGATTACCCCCATTGCGGGCACGCCTTCAATGGATCTCGTGTAGCGGTACGAGATCACACGAGCCCCGTAGAGCGACGCCCAACAGCCCACGACGCTGCGCAGCAGTTCATCATCTCCTGCGACGTTGGTGAAGGTTCGATTCATACCCGCGAACGACGTGTCTCCCGCGTCCTCGCCAGTGCCCGAAGAGCGCACAGCGACGCGCACATCGGGGCCGAGTTGGTGAAACGACTCCAGAATCGCGCCCACGAGGTCGGCGGGCAGCGTTACCGAATTGACCAAGCCCTGTGCCTTCTCGGCGACGGCGGCCAACTCAGCCGGATCGGCGGTATCGACCTCATCGAAGAGACTCGATAGGGCGATGTCGATGCCGGCGTTGGCGAATGCGTAGCGATACGCCTCGGAAGTGATCACGAAGCCCGGGGGCACCGGCAACTTGGCGAACGTCAATTCGCCGAGATTCGCACCTTTGCCTCCCACCAAGTCATTGTCGGCCAGGCGAATATCCTTAAACCAGCGCAAGAACTCCATGGAACACTCCAATCGACCGCATCACTCTTTCATTCGAAGTATGCCTCCACCGCGGCCCGTCACCGTAGAGGAGAAGGTCCCGCTAGGGACCAAACGGGCCGACGTGGACCCTCTCTGGTGACCGAGCCCGTTCTCAACGACGATGGAGTTTCAGCATCGCCAGGCGCCATCCCCCCATCAAGGCGCTGAGGAACAACAGCGCGACGACGATGAACGCGAGCGCGGTGCCTTGTCCCGCCAGGACTCGCACGACCATCCCCACCGCGACCGTCATCACCGCGATGACGAGACCTTCACTCAGTGATGATCCCGACCGATGGCGAAATATCATCACGCTCCACGCAATGATCAGTCCCGCGACAAAGGGCCACATGGTTGATGCGAGCCCGGTCGCGCTGACACCGTGGTCGTGTGTGTTGCGTCCGATGGCCACGAAGACCAGAATCACTAGGACATCGGCCAGAACTCTGAAATATCGCACGTGTCGAACCTACCTGCGAATGCGGGAACGACTCTCCTCACCACGGACCTACCAACCGACAGCGACCTTTGTGGGCCCGGGACTCGTCGTGAACCTAGAGTTGCCGATGATGAGTTCTCGCAGCCGGTCAGACTCCAGTGCCTCACGGTCCGAGCGGGCCGAGGCCGGGGTTTCCCTGGTTGGAATGATCAGTGTTCTGTTGATTCTCGCCGTGATGGCAGTCTTCGCGATGAGGAGTACTCCGACCGTGATGTCACCGCGCGCCTCACCGGCGAATCAATCGTCACCCGACGCCATGTCGCGTATTCCGACCAGCGGATCCTCCCTGGCGACTGTGGCCGCCTGTCGCGCTGATTATCTAACGTTGGCAATGGCACTCGCCGCCTACCGGAGTATCGATGGTGTCAGTCCACCGGCTGGGCGAACCTGGGCGACGACGGGAAGCGCTGCACTAATTCACAACTGGCCCAAACTGTCCGGCTTCGCATTCTCATGGAATGGCACACTGCTGAGTGTGGTGCCCATCGCGGGGACTGCTTCTCACGGCAGTCTTGGCACAAGCACACCACCGACTGGCTGCTACGCCAAGTAGGTGACCGCCCGTCGGACCACCATCCAGACTGCTCGCTGACACCCAAGCCAGCGACTGGGCGATTCTGCGCGTGCGAGACTGTCTCCATGGGACTCGAGCAGTTTGGGGCGGAAGACGGTAGGAGTGCACTGCTGGCCCGCGCGCTCAACCTGTCTTTCATCTCGATCGGCTGGAGCATCGTATCGGGCGTCGTCGCAGTCGTTGCCGGCATTCGTTCAGGCAGCCTCGGAGTCCTGGGTCTGGGACTGAATATCATTGGCGATCTCGTCGGATCGCTGGGACTCGTGTGGCGATTTCGAACGGAGCGAAGCAGGCCCCACCATAGGCACCGCGCTGAGGCCCGGGTGTCGATAATCGTCGCGACGACGTTGGCGCTCGTAGCCCTGACACTGTCGGTGGCGGCGATCAGTGAACTCCTCGCCGGCTCATCCGCACAGAGTTCGACACTGGGCGTGGTTTCGGCGGTGAGTGCTGCAATCGTTCTGGCACCGCTTGGACATGCGAAGCGCCAGACCGGTCGGGCGTTGAACAGTCACGCACTGGTGGGTGACGGAATGCTCAGCATGATCGGAGCCTCGCTGGGACTCGCGGCGTTGGGCGGCTTGCTCGCGGACTCATATCTTGGCTGGTGGTGGGCCGACCGCGCCGTGGCGCTCGTCATGGCGGGCGTCGCCAGTCTCGAAGCAACGCGCGTCTTGCGGATGCGTTCAGTCGTCGACGACTGACCGGCTGCCGGTTTCCTCATTCACGGACATCTCCTAGTCTCGCGATGGTGACGAAACCTTGCTCTGCCAGCCCTTGTTCTCGTCGGTGACCCAAGTCGGATTCAACGACTAGGCGCGATTCTGTCGAGCACCGCGTACGACCGGACGTCCCGCGCCAATCCAGCCGCTAGTTCCGCCAACCACTGAACGTGCGTCGCGACCATGTCGGGCTAACTCGAGGGCCGCCATGCGGCTACGGTTTCCACCCTGGCAGATCACGTAGATCGGCTGACTGGTCGGCAACTCGTTCACAGCGTCTGGCACGGTTGACAATGGCACTAGTCGGGCACCCGGCACATGGCCGGCGACGTACTCATAGGGCTCACGCACGTCAAGGACGTACGCGCCGTCAGCGTGGGCAGCGGAGAAACTCCAAACGTCGACTTCAGTAATCACCAAACACTCCTTCTTTCCGGGGTACATGCAGTATACCCCCCGGGGTATTATCATAGAACCGCAGCCAACGAACGGGTCTTGGGCGGGAAGTGGGCGCCCTCGAGTTCCTCCCCATCGCGTGGCGGTCCGACGGTCCCGCTTCAGTAACAGCGCCGGTCTCCCGCCTTCTGTATGGATGTCGGGGCCTGGGGGTTGAATGTAGCGCGGCAACTAGTGGCGGATCTGACGAGGTCGGCCGCAGACTTGGGCCGGGGCGCCACACGCTCGGTTCAAAGGACTTCGAGGAGCAGTCTGCCCGACCGGCTCCGTACCGCCGCTTCGTGCCGACATCCTCTGGAATCGTGGTGAATTCACGCAACGCACTCCCCCGATCGTGGGCACCACCGTTGCGTGAGGAGAGCTCTCGGCCTTCGATCGACCGGTTCGGTACGACACCTCATTCTCCCGGGAAATCATTGACGGCGAATACGAAAGCTCGCAAACCATGCATATTCTCCGACCGTTCACAGGTGCCTCACAGGTGAGTGGGCAAGACTTGATTTGCTCAGAACGTCTGAAGCGAATCCGGCGATTTGGACAGCACCTGTATTGAGAAAACGAATCCCCTTCGATCAAGTTGCAGTGAGCGACACCTCGTCAGCATTGACTCCGCACTCGCTCTCGTGGACCGAGATGCTCGAGGTCCAAGCCGATGGCGTGGTCCTCGTCGATGAATGCGGCGTCATTGGCTACGCCAGTCAGCGCCTTGCCGCAATGGCGGGGTACTCCACCGAACAACTACTGGGTCGGAAGATTGAATCCTTGATTCCGCAACGATTTCGGGGAGCCCATCCAACTCACCGTGGCGTGTTTGCCACATCCCCGAGTTCCCGTGAGATGGGCGTCAACTCGGAACTGGCGCTGCTGCGCCGTGACGGCAGCGAACTCGCCATCGACATCGCCCTCTCACCAATCACTGTCAGCGACAACAGATGGGTAGCGGCGTTCGTCCGCGACGACACCGAGCGCCGAGCCGTCGAGGCCGTCCGATCCGAGAACGAGCTTCGCTTTCGTCTGGCGTTCGAAGAGAACGTGGCCCCCATGGTCTTCACCGATCTCGACAGTCGGGCCTTCGCGGTGAACGAGGCATTCTGCGAGATGATCGGCTACTCGCGCGACGAGATTCTGGGCCATACCTCCGAATCGTTCACCCATCCAGACGACTGGGGCGTCATTGAAGAGTCACATCAGCGCAGTTCCGCCGGCGAGGTCGGTCAAAGCCGCTACACCAAGCGCTACCTGCACAAGGATGGCCGAGCAATTATTGCCGAGGTTGTTCGAACGCCTGCGCTCAACAGCGCCGGGGAGATTAAGTACTTCGTGATTTCCGAGTCCGATGTCACCGAGCGGGTGAACAGGAACAACCTCCTGCGCCTGCTCAGCAAAGTGAACACGATCGCGACACACGAGACTGATGAGTCCGAGCTTCGCCAACAGTTTTGCGACGCGCTAGTGGCCGTAGGCAACTACTCCCTCGCGTGGATCGGTGTGACTTCGGCTCATGACGATGGAGGCATTGAGGTCATGTGCGCCTCTGGGTCAACCGGCTACCTCGAGGGAGACATGAGACACTGGTGGCGGTCGAAGGACAGCGGACACGGTGTGACGGGCACTGCGCTGCGCTCCGGTCTCAGTCAGGTGGCCAACGACTTGGCTCACCACAGTGATGCTCAGCCATGGGGAGCGCGGGCGAAGAGTTTCGGCTTCGGTTCGATGGTGGCCATACCCGATCGAATCGGCGAACGCAGGGCTGCGCTCGTTGTCTACCACCGCGATGCCTTCGCATTTGACGACGTCACCGTCGTGGGACTTGAAGAAATTGTCCGCGAGGCAGAACTCGCTATCGTTCGCATGCGCTCCATGCGAACGATAGCTGAGTCGCTGGACGAGATCACTGTCGCGAACAGCAACCTAAAGGAATCAAAGAGTGCCCTGGGGGTGTCCGAGCAGCGCTTTCGTCTGGCGTTCGAGAACAATATGGCGCCCATGGCCTTCAGTGATATTGCCGACGTGATGTTCGCAGTCAACGACGCATTCTGCGAGATGATCGACTTTTCAAGGGAAGAGCTTCTTGGGCGCGACTCGCGCCACTTCACCTATCCACCCGATATCGGAATCACTGAAGAGACCCACCGACGTCTGGTGAAGGAAGAGATCGATCACGCACGCTATGTCAAGCGCTACCTCCGAAAGGACGGCCGGATGGTCATCTCCGAGGTGTCAAAGACTGCTGCTCGCAATGAAGCCGGAGAAATGTTGTACTTCCTGTCCTCGGAGCGCGACATCACTGAAGAGCGTGCACTGACCGCACAACTCTCTCACCAGGCTCTTCACGACCCCCTAACCGGACTCCCTAACCGGATCCTCTTCGAAGACCGTCTATCTCAAGCCCACGCGCGGGTGCTTCGCGATGGCGGTTTCGGCAGTCTGATGCTGCTCGATCTCGATGACTTCAAAGGGGTCAACGATACGCATGGCCATCTCGTCGGCGATCAACTGCTCGTCGGACTTGCCCAACGATTCGAAGAGCTGACCCGCTCTTCTGACACCCTGTGTCGATTTGGGGGCGACGAGTTCCTTTTCTTGCTCGAGGGACTCGACTCTCGAGCCGATGCGGAGGAAGCCGCCGCTCGGCTGCTCGAAGCGCTAGCCCAGCCGTTCACCTTTGCCGGACTGCGACTTCAACAGCACGCGAGCATCGGCATGGTGGTGTGGGACTCGAAGTCTGTCGATGGTTCGGAACTATTGCGAAACGCTGACGTCGCCCTTCATGAAGCCAAGAGCCTCAACAAGGGTAGTTACGCGCTCTTCACACCCCGCATGCACCAGAAGGCGATCAGCAGCTTCACTTTGGCTCAGGAACTTCGACAGGCGCTGGTCGCGGGTGACCTCTCAATGCACTACCAGCCGATCGTCGATCTCGATTCTTCTTCCGTGGTCGGATTCGAGGCACTGATGCGTTGGAGTCACGTTGAGCGGGGAATGGTGCCGCCGGACCTATTCATCCCGCTCGCCGAACAGAGCCACTTGATCGTGGAGCTCGGTGCCTTCGCCATGCGAGAGGCCCTGGCGGCCGCGAGCACGTGGGAGCGACGTGACTCCACGTCGAGTGCTCCGTACGTCACGGTCAACCTGTCCACGCATCAGTTCCATGATCCCGGTCTCATTGAAATGATCGAGAACAGTCTTCTCCGAAGCGGAGTTTGCCCGGAACGCCTGATCCTCGAAATCACTGAAAGTGCAGCACTGGTGAATGTGTCAGAGACACTGGAGGTTATGGAACACCTCGACCGCATAGGAGTGCGCGTCGCACTCGACGACTTCGGCACTGGATTCTCTTCGCTCTCATACCTCACACTCCTGCAGCCGCGAATCCTGAAGATCGACCGGTCGTTCGTCACTCCATCGCACGAGAGTCCTCAAAACGACACGTTGCTCGAAGCCATCATCTCGTTGGGCGACAAGCTGAACATGATCTCACTGGCGGAGGGAATCGAGACCGCTGCACAGCTTGAACGGCTTCGTGCCCTCGACTGCAGACTTGGCCAGGGGTATCTCTTCTCACCCGCGGTACCCGTCGATCAAACCGCGGCGATGATCCATCGCGACTTCAACTGCCACGACTAGTCGACCGCCGACATCCACCGCGAGTAGGCCCCTCAAGAAGCCCGGGGACTGCGACGAACCTCGAACGGTTACGTCGTCCCTCGGACACTCCCCTCCCCATGTTTTGCGGTGCCGAAGGAATTCGCAAGCCAAGCCATTACCATGGCTTGGTGAATCTGTCGTCGCTGTTCAATCTTTCATTGAAGGTGCTGAGCCCGGCAATGTTGGGTGTCGCCACGATTTTTCAGGGAAAAGCCAACCCCACCGACCACTGGTCGACAAGTCCGAAGATTACGATTCAGGTCGTCGCCCCGGCTGATGAGTCAGGCTGCCCTCCAGATCACGGGACGGACCGTTCGATGACCTTGGCATGACTCTTCGACACTTCGGCAGACTCCGTTGATGAAGAGGTAACGCCGACTCCTCACACCCACTGCCGAGACCGGTCGGGTGACCACGGTTGGCCCTGTGAGTCCGCCGACCTCCGCGGGAATCGTACTTTTGCCAAACTCAATATCAAGATTTCGACACCATTCCGTTCAAGTGAGTCGTCCGTGCAGTCACCTTGAATCGGTCTGGATTCCCTAGGTGCCTCCAGTGCATCAAGGCCCATTCAATTCGTCCAGACGATCAGCTCGAGCGAAGGTACACCCCCTCAGCATCACTGAGGTGTCAATCTCCGAACTCAACTCCGAAGACTGCAATCCCAAGTTCTGGGCATCACACGCCCTCACGAATGGGAGACGGCTGTCATAGTGTGGCGGGCAACACCCCCGCAATCGCTTGGGCGATTGCCTGGTAACCAGCATCGGTCGGATGAAGATTTGGGCCGAAAGGCTTCGGTGCGCACATCCAGGTGAATTTGCACTCGAACTGGACGTTCGCTGTGGTGACCTCGGTTTTGGAGATCCGAACGACATGCGTGTCTTCTTCATGAAAGGCCCTGGCAACGTCTGCCATTCGAATCTTGAATGAGCCGTAGACCTCGAGCAGCGATTGATTGAGACGCCGCAATGCGACCACACTGTTCTTCGCGAAGACTTCGGCCGCCCCCTCCTTGACCGACTTCGTCAAGTATGGGTTGTAATGGCCGAGACCAACAAAGACAACGTGTTGACCCGCCGCTTTGGTCAGAGTACCCAAGACGCGACGCAGTTGTAGACGTAGTAGCGCAAGTTTCGGCGTCACGCAGGTCAAATCGATGTCGAGTCCGCGCAGACACACATCAAGTGTGTTGAAGCCAAGATCAACGGTGACCAAGGTCGCAGCGGAGTGATGTGCGTGCAAGAAAACTATGGCATCAGACAGCTGAGTATCGGGAGCTACGTAGCAAGGGTCTGGTCCGTGAATCATCATGGCGATTGATTCACCAGGACAGCCCAGCTCGGTGAGTTTCAGCGCAATCCCCTTGGCCGCTTCAATCGTGACCAGACGATTTGAATAGCCACGACTGGTAGGTTGGCCCGTCGGGTCTCGGGGCGTCGGTTGTACCCCCACGGACACCGATGCACCGATGTCGAGGTACAGCACACTCTTCTTCAGCCCAAGTGAACTTGCACCAGATGCCGTAGACGCGGAAGCCGGAGAAACCAACGGGCCGGACTGCGACAGTGGCACCGCCAATCCGATGAGAATGACAACGGCAACCAATGCAAGACCAGATTTCCTCATCAACCGCTCCACCACGAAATCCCTCGCCTAACCCGTATTCGGGAGTCCACTGGCGCCACGTTTTGACGCTCCTTAGTACTCTGCTGCCCAACCTAATAGGCAGGGACGATACCGAACAAAAGGGGCGCACCGACCGACTGGGTTCTTGTGTACAGGGCAATCTGACGGCTCCCCGCCCGAGCCGAGGCTCTTCCACATCTCACCCTGCACTGTGGGAAAGTCGACTCGGGGGCGACTTCGGACCCCATCCGAATTGCATCCTTGCCGCTATGTCCATCAATCCACGTTCGGTCTGGCCGACAAATAGACTTCCTCCGCAAGAGGGGGTGTCGTGCGGTGCTTGAGACTCGTTGGACATGAGACTGGACGAACCATGCGTTCGACCAGTCGTGTTCGCTTGAATCAACGTCCACGGAGTCGACTCGTGTTCAGTCCCAGACTGCTTGCGATCGTCGCGCCGATGGCAATGTTCGCCGTTCTGTTTGCGCCTAACGGCGCGGCGGCTAACAGCGTGGCCCCATTCAGCCCAGCGCCACTCTTCTCAGTCGGAATCGCGCGCTGCACCTTCGTTGACCACAGTCGCCAAGTCATTAATTACTCAACGAAGCCATTCTCGGTCTTTTCGACCAAACGGACCCTGACCACTGAGATTCGGTACCCAATCGCAAAGGTATCAGGCGGAGCCAGCGAACTGGCCGGAGCAACGCCGGTCCAGCGGATCGGTGGTTACCCGATGATTGTCTTCGCCCACGGCTACGACGTCACCCCCGATGTCTACAGAGCCCTGTTGGACTCGTGGACCAGCGCCGGTTTTGTCGTGGTGGCACCGATATTTCCCGATGAGAAGCCTTCGGCAGTCGCTGCCCAACACGGTGTGAACACCGAGGACGACTTGGTGAACGAGCCAGCAGACATCGCTTTTGTCACCAGGAAAGTACTCCTCGCTTCGACGGGGGCGCCGGCCGCGTGCCCGATTGTCAAGGGTCTCGTGCAATCCTCCGAGATAGCGCTCGCCGGCCACTCCGACGGTGCAACGGCGGTCGGGATGCTCGCCTACGACCACGGCGTTGACCCGCAAGGTGCCAATTACTCCAGCCTGCGCACCGGAATTGATTACCGCGCGGTGATCATTCTTTCGGGCGACGAGAACACGTACCAGCCGTTTGCCAACGAAATCAGTCGACCTTCCCTGCTGATAGTTCACAGTTTGGCCGATCAGTGCAATCCGATTCGAAATGGCGTGAAGTTCTATGACGATGTGCACCAACACAACAAGTGGTTCCTTGAACTGCGAAGAGCCCATCACCTTCCTGCATTTGATGGCGCAGACCCGTCGGCATTCAGAGTCGTGGCCGCAACGTCGATTCGATTCCTCCAAATGTCGCTGCAAGGTGTTCTAGAGTCGCCAAGTCTCCTTACGTACGGCAATCAGCAACCTGCGATTGCACGAATGTTTAACGGCGGGCTTGGACCGTCCCTTGTGAATGCGCCCAAGTTGGTGCCGAATTGTGGTCTGAATTAGCACCGCCTCGCGGCATCCATCACTTCACCGGATAGATCCTGCAAATGCGCAAACCAGGTGGCCCTCACAGCGCCTTGGGCCGGCATCGCAATTGACCAGTGTCTAACGCCAGTATTCCGTCCAATTGTGTCGCCAGCGGCGGCTTGAACTCTGCCCCCTTCGGCAAACAGTGAAGACGTTTGCCGAAGGGGTACTCTGCAATGCGGTACACGGGAACGACCATCTGCTGGGAGTACAAATGCGCGGTGATCTGAGGCACGATGAGGATGTATTTGGACGTGCCCTGTTGGACTGGGCGAAGGGTTCTCTAACACCTGAAGTGCTCGAGCGCGAAGATGGCTTCACGCAAATCGGCGCCGGGTCAGAGGTGTATTTGTCGGAGTTCAGTGACTGGCCATCTGCGGAGCGCGCATCGATTCGCCACATGCGGGGACGCGTGGTTGACGTGGGGTGTGGGGCCGGCAGAGTAGCTCTTGATCTGCAGCGTCGTGGCATGGACGTGGTCGGAGTGGATACTTCACCCCGTGCCGTCAAGGCGGCGAGGATACGCGGTGTAAACGAGGTCTGGTGCCTGTCGGCGGAGAGACTCATGTCGAAGATTCGGGACTTTGACACAATTGTGCTGTTCGGGAACAACTTCGGAATTTTTGGGACGCCACAAGGCGCCCGTGAGATATTGACCGAAATGGCGCGCTGCAGCAAGCCGGGTGCGCAGATATTCGTTGAAAGCACAAATTCGTACTGTGGCGGCGCACCTGGCTTCGATCGTTCTTACTATCACAAGAACAAGGGCCTTGGCCGCGCGCCAGGTCAGGCAAGATTTCGTTTTCGTTATGACGACATGATCGGACCATGGTTTAACTGGCTCTATGTTTCTCGACAAGAGATGCGGGCGATTCTCCGCGGAACTGGTTGGCATCAGCGAGTTGTCTTGGGGACGCAGTCCAGTGAGCCGTACGTTGCTGTATTGGAGAAGGATTGATCCGAGTCGTTTGAATGCGGTGTCGCACGCAATCGATGCCCGGTCATGAAGTGACTCACCAGTCGTGGAGGTTTTCACTGGAGGTGATCGACGACCGCCACGTCGAGCATCGGAGACTGTAGGTTGACGAAGAACTCCCGTGGTCGCGGCGGAAATCTCTCAAGGAGATTCAGGAGTTCAGATCGTCGGTTCGGCAACATTGGGTCACGGTGCACAGATTTCGGACCGGATGGGTGCCTGCTGCTCTCTTTACATAGTGGAGTGCATCGGGTGACGTAGTAGCGTCACCAATGTCGAGGGTGAACGCCCTCCTCGGCGTTGCTGCTCCAGATCCTGGCAGAGTCATCAAATCTCGCAGTGGCGGGTCAGAGAAGCCTATGCATCGACGGTTGAAGAACAGCTCAGAGAACGATGCCAATTCGACCTTGGTCCCCGCGTCGAATCACCTCTCCACGCCAGTGAACCACGACATCAATCGACCGCGCGCCGCCGCGCGCCTCGATCGCCTCCCCGTCTCCCCGTGGCTCGGTGGAATCATGGCTCTGCTATTCCTCAGCTGGCTCATCGAGTCCTACGACGTCGGTCTCACTGGATCGGTTCTGCCTTCTCTCACTAAACAGTTCGCGCTGTCGACGGGGATGAAGTCCTTTGTGGCGATCTCGGCCAACATTGGTGTGGTGATCGGCATCATTCCTGCAGGTCGACTGGCCGACCGATTCGGTCGTCGCAGAGTGCTCATCGTGGGAACCCTCGCCTACGCCACGCTCACCTTCGCCACCGGGTTCGCACAAAACGCCGGTGGTCTTATTGCGCTGCGCATCGCCGACGGAATGGCCATGGGTGCGGTCTTCCCAATTCCCTACGTATTTGCCAGCGAGTTATGCCCACCCCACCGACGAGGGCGCTTCATCGCGTGGGCCGATTCGTTTCTTTCCGTGGGCTATTTCCTATCTCCGTTGCTGGCCCTCATCCTGATTCCGAATGTCGATGACACGACTGGATGGAGAGTCATGTTCATGATTGGTGGTCTGCCGATTGTGTTCGCTCTGCTTGCCTGGCGCTTCCTTCCCGAGTCACCACGCTGGTTCGAGTCACAAGGTCGGTGGGCCGAGGCTGAATCGGTCTTAGTGAAGATGGAGGCGCGCGCAATTCGAGCTACGGGCGCCCCGCTGGCCACCCTTCCCCCCGCCGAGTTCGACGTTGTACTTCCAGAAACGGTGTCGTCGCACCCGCTTCGTTCCATATTCGCCCCCCCGCTTCGGCGGCGCTCCATGACGCTGTGGGCCACCTTTGGAGGAACGTTTTTCATCTTCTACTCCATTCAGATCTTCATGCCCACCGCCGTCACAAAGATGGGCTACACGTTGACTTCGGCATTTGCTTTTACCGCAGTCATCGTCGGTGTCTCCATTCCGGGCAAGTTGCTCGAGTCCTGGGTGATTGAGCGCTGGGGGCGCAAGCCAGTGATCATTAGCTTCACCATCGTCGCCGCCGCCGCTTCATTCGCTTTTGGTTTCGTCCGAGGTGCCGTTCCAATTCTGATTCTCGGTGGCTTGATGTCGTTCTTCGGAATCGCCGTCGATCCGGCCGTAAAGACCTACACCTCGGAGAGTTATCCGACCGAGATCCGGGCTTGGGGCGTTGCCACTACGGAAGGTTTCGGGCGACTCATCTCTGGCGTCATCGGACCGTCGTTCATTCCGGTGGTTCTGGCAAACTTTGGTGTCGGGGCGGTGTACTCACTCGTAGGCACCGTGGCGCTCATTGCGGTGGTAGTGATCGCGGTCTTTGGGCGCGAAACCCGTGACCTGACCCTGGAGCAGAGCGCTGATCCGACCTCCAACTGAGAACCCAACTCGGGCTTGACCATCGCTCTCGCAAGCGAGGAAGCTGATCATGCCTCGGTTACGAGCGACACCTTGGGCGCCCGTTGGTGAATCTGCCCGGTCAGCAACGAATGGTTGGTGACGTCAGATTGAACCTGGCTGGCCAGCATTCGAATCGTCACGTAAGGCCGGATTCGAAGGCGTTCTTCCGGGTCTCACCCTCGACCTAGAGCCTCCACGGTCAACACCAAGCACTCCAGCACCGATGCTCCGACTCCGGACGTCCAGCGCTCAAGGGCGCAACGTTCCCGAAATCCAAACAAGATCCCCGGAGTCAGTCCCCCGAGATCGAGGCCCTCCGCCGTGGGTACTTCGGACGGCGTTCTTCGAACCCCACCCCATGCCCAACCTTCCTAAATCCTGTCGGCAACGGACTATCTACTGCTCGCTCGGCCAGAGAATCCAGATCCAAGATGCCCAGACGCGGTGCAGGTCACTGACTACTACTCGACACCCGTGGTCGTCGGTCACGTCAATCTGTGCTCAAAAGTCCGAAGAGAACCGGTGTCCGCTGAAATCCACCAGCAGCACCGTGCCGCGTGTCAAACGGAGACAATGAGTGATCTCCTGTAGCGAACCTCCTTGACAGCGACTCCCCAGACCACTTCTGGACGACCGACACCATCAGACGACCATCCATCCGACTCATAGAAGCGAATTGACCGTTGGTTGCCCTCGAGGACCCACAAGTTAGCCATCACGAATGACATCTCGCGCAGATAGGTGCGGGCGCTGGTGATGAGTGCGCGTCCCACGCCTCGCCCCCACGCCTCCGGGTCCACATACAGGGCGAGAATCTCCCCCTCGTTGGGGCTGTCGACATCGCGTGAAGCGCCAAACGTTACGAAACCCAGAATGACATCACCGTCGACCGCCACCATGGTGAGTGGCGACGTCGCGTTGTCCTCTCCGAACGTGTAGCGCGCTGCGCGGTCTTCGGGATTCATCTGCTCCAAGACATCATTCGGGATCAGTCCTCGATATCCAACTTGCCACGAACGAACGTGAACTCGGGCAACCTCACCCTTGTCATTGGCAGTAGCGGGTCGCACCCAGACCATGGACCATCATCGCACGCTCTCGCCACGGGAGACGCGACACGATCGAAGCCACATAGTGGCCGTCACGATGTCATTCCCCAGCAGCGACTTCCCCTCAGCCCATTCGGCGCAACAGAGTCAATGCAGCGACCCGGCGTCAATGACTTGGCGACTAGGAATGCAAACGCTCAGCTGTGAAGTCATGGCGCACTCGCGTCGAACTCCCTCCGGAAGCCAACACCCAATTTCCATGAAAAGTGTCGAAACAATCCCCCACTCGCTACCCGGGACATCATCCCCAGAACACGACGCTGCCACGGCAAGAGGAGATTCAAGTGACCAGTTCGGTACCGACACACCGAAACCACCAGAGTCTTTACCAGATCCTGCGACAGTGCGATCGCGACGTATCGTCCGGCGAACTGAGACGTTATGGCCAGGCCCCCCCTCGCAGATTGAACCACGGTGTCAGTTTGCACCCTTCAAATGCTGGTCAAGGAAGTCGATGACACCGTCGAGTGCACTGCTCTGGACCTCGTCGACTTCGACGCTCCCATCGGCATCTGTTATTGGAAAGATGTACCCATGCAGTGGATGGTTCCAAGACACCCAGCTGGCGTCTTTGCCACTCTCCATCAGCAATTCGTAACTCAGTCGGAAGATGCCCTGTAGGTGGTCGTCGTCGCGCCCCATCACGAGAATCGGTATATCGATGGCCGACATCCGCTCTAGAGCAAGTGGCACGTTGACGCGCGCGCGCACTCGTTTCAAATCCTGCATCTGCATCTCCTCGATGTTTCGCAGCATCGTGTCAGGATTGACGAAGACACTGTCATCGGGTGTCAGATCGAGGAATTCGTGATTGGCGGGCTCGCAGGCGACGCCCGCGCGAAGGACACCGGGGTACTGCGACACCAGTTTGTAGAGCATCTCGCCCGCATGGCTCACACCCACGTGACCCAGTCGATCGGCGGCAATATTCGGATGCTGCGCTACGTGCCGCAGGATTGCCAGCTCATCTTCATATTCGAGTGGCGAGCGGTTCATGAGATCCATACCTTGCCGGCGATCAACGATCAATTCCCCGCCTCGATGAAAACCGAGTTCAACCTCGGAGCGATAGCGGCCCCACGCGCACGCGTAACCGGCGTTGAGCAGGCGTTCCATCACATGTGAATGGGTGCGCAACCTCGAGCGAAGCCATTCGACGCCACCACCGCCATTGCCGTACGCGAGGAAGATAAACGGGAACTCGCCTTCGTCCGACGGAGTACGAAGTGCGTAGGGCGCGTAGAGACCATCCATGGTCGGTGCGAGATAGATGCTCGCGGGACGCTCGGAACCCGGGACCGGCTGGATCAACAGGGGCTCGGCGAAATCGGCGACCATACACGGATCCTCTCACTGCGGGTATTTGCAGCAGCAGCATACTGCGAGGCCCACTCCAACGGGATAGGGGTTTCTCGACAAGACGGCGAAATCCACCGAATCAACTTTGGGCCGACACCACGAGTCGAGCTGGAGGTGCGACGACCGGGTCGCTGGCGAACGCATCGCAAACGATCCACGAGGGCCAGCGATGGACTAGGGGTCCGACGCCAGATAAGGCTCATTGTCCTCCAGTGACGGCTAGCCAGTAGGTACCACCGTCGGGGCGAACCTATGGATTAGTTGACTTGGCCCCATAACATCACAGACGGTTCCGCGCAGGTCTGCACGAGACCCCACTGGCGAGACGCCACCGGCCGAGGTGACGGATGTCCACAGCACTCGAAGTGGCGACACCGACGAGGTCGGGTGTCTGTGCAAGGACTACTGAGCCCACTCGAGGTCCAGCGAACTCCTCGATCACGAGAGCCAGCACGACGAAGGCGTGTTCACCGGGCACTCCAAGTCGGCAGGTCCGCGGTCCTTCAAACCCGGTTGGAGATGGAGACTATGCCGTATGTTACGCTGCGGCGCGTGGAAGGCACGCGAGTGATCATCACAGGAGCGTCGGGGACGTTCGGCCGCGCAATCACGGCTGCCCTGCAGGAGCGCGGAGCGGTAGTTATCGGGCTGGATCTAATCCCTGCTGACAATCCAGTCATCTTGGCTTGCGATGTCACTGACGACGTTTCGGTGGAGCAAGCGTGCGCCGAGGCGATCGAGCAGTTGGGTGGCCTGGACCTATTGATCAACAACGCCGGGATCGGCGGACCAGCGTCCGCGACCTCGCCACCCAGAGAGGTCGCGCGCCAGCAATTGGAGGTCAACCTGTTCGGTGCCTGGCGAGTCAGTGCGGCCTGTTCCGATGCCTTGTCGGCGAGCCACGGACAGGTGGTCATGGTCGCCTCACGGATGGTCGTGATCCCCTTGCCGCTGGCCGCCGCCTACGGGGTGTCGAAGCGTGCGATGGTCGCGTACGCCGACGCGCTCCGACTCGAGTTGGCCCCATCCGTCGGTGTCACCTGCGTGTATCCAAGCATGGTGCGCAGTCCGATCCACGACTCCACAACCCTCGCCGGGCTGTCCCTTGAGGGCGTCTCCCGCTATGAATCGGTTGAAGGGATTGTCAAGGCGGTGCTGCGGGCGGCGACGGGGCGACACCGCGACCTCCCGACGTCGCCGCGCGGTCGACTGGAGTTCTTCCTCGGTCGTCACCTGCCCCGGCTCAGCGACCGCTTGGTGAGCAGGGCCGTGAGTCAGCGGATCGCGAGCGGCGCCCTCAACGACGCTGAACTCGCCCAGGGAATGGTCGCCCGATTCCAGGTTCAGCACCCCACCACTTGATCGACGTCCAACCCGGCCCACTCAACTCAATACAAGGCGACTCTGCCGACTCACTCACTGAAGGGAATTTCCATGAATACAACGAGCGGCGGTGAACAAATTGCCCGAATGCTGGCCGCAGAAGGCGTTGAGGTCGTCTTCGGCATCATCGACGGCAGCTACTTCGGACTTTACGCACACCTGCGTGACCATGGCGTCCGGCTAATCACGCCGCGCCACGAGACGACCGCCTTGCACATGGCGGGCGCCTACGCTCGTTTGACCGGGCGGCTCGGCGTGGCCATCGCCAGCAACGGCCCGGGTGTGGCAAACGCATTGCCCGGCGTGGCAGTGGAGAACGGCGAGGGAAACCGGGTGCTACTCATTACGAGTTGGCGACGCCACGGCATCGTCGGTCCCGACCGGGGTGGCGCATATCAATACTTCGACCAGCCGGCGGTCATCCGACCGATGGCGAAGTGGAGCGAGGTGGCCCTGTCCTTTGAGCGGCTTCCCGAACTCGTGCACCGCGCCTTTCGAATGTCCTGGCGAGGGCGACCCGGTGTAGTGCATCTGACGGTGCCCGAGGATGTCATGAACGGACAGTTCGAGGACGGTCCAGCATTCGCCGACATTGCGCCGGCGCGGTATCGGCGTGTGACACCGCTGGCCCCGTCAACTGAGATGGTGAAGCGAGCAGCTGACCTCTTGATCCAGGCTGAGCGGCCAATCATTCACGCGGGCAGCGGTGTCCTCCACGGCTTCGCCACGGAGGAGCTAGTGCGGGTGGCGGAATTACTGGAAGCGCCGGTCACCACCAGTTGGGCCGGCCGCGACGCAGTTGACGAGCGACATCGACTGGCCGTTCCCATGTGGGCCATCGATCTAGTGAGTCAGGTACGCAACGAAGCCGACCTGGTACTCGCTCTGGGTAGCCGCATCGGTGAGACCGATTGGTGGGGCAAGGCGCCGCACTGGCGTCGTGCCAGCGAGCAGCGCATGGTGCAAGTGGACGTAGAGGAGGAGATGCTCGGTCTGAACAAGCCGGTCGACCTGGCCATCGTTGCCGACGCGAGAGAGTTCCTCAGCCAGTTGGCTGATATGTTGGCCGGCCGCGACCTGACGTCGGTCCGTGCCGCCCGAGCGGTCCGGACCGCGGAGTACGCTGCGATTCGCACCACAACACGACAGATGCTCGACAATGCACTCACTGAGGTCGGATCGCCGATTCACTCTTCGCATTTGGCACCCACTTGTCAAGAGGTGTTCGGTGAGGATGCCGTACTCGTCGTCGACGGAGGCAATACCGCGATCTGGGCCAACCTCTACCACGAAGTTCGACGGCCTCATTCGATGCTTTCGACCTACAAATTCGGCATGCTCGGTGCAGGAATCGCGCAGGCGCTCGGTGCCAAGGTCGCTGCACCCGATCGGCCCGTGATCTGCATCACGGGGGATGGCGCGTTCGGCTTCCACCCTCAGGAAATCGAGACCGCAGTGCGGTGCGACCTGCCGGTTGTAATCCTGGTGGCCGTCGACCGCGCCTGGGGCATGGTGAAAGTGAACCAAGAGTTCGCCCTCGACCCGGAGAAACTGCTGCTGCAAGGTGGCCTGCCCGTTGAGGAACTGATAAATGCCGACCTTGGCGAGATCCGCTTCGATCTATTGGCTGAGAGTATGGGCGCGTTCGGAATCCGAGTATCCGACGCCGCAGATCTACGTTCGGCCCTCGAGAAGGCCCGCGACTGCGGACGACCGGCGGTCGTGCATGTCGACGTCGACCCCCGGGCGCACAAGTTCGCGCCGAGCCTGCTCACCTTTAAGGAAATGCATCAAGAGCCCGCTGGCTGAATCAATGGATGGCTCGCAGTATAGGCCCTACCCCACTTGCCGAGCGCCATCGAATTGAAGTCTGCGAGAGATTGGCGGCGGAACCTGGTGACCGTCTCGACCCCATGGTGTCGCCACCGAATGGTCAATCATCCGCAACTTGCTGGACCACTAAGATCAATTGCCGTTCTCACAGCCACTCTTCGTCACTGCGCGCGCCACTGGTCGTCAGGGCCGATCCACGAGCAGTACCCACTGTCTGACGCCTCCACTTCTAGGAGTTAATCAACCCTCCGGGTAGGGACTTCCGCCTCTAGTTCCGAGAAGGACACCGACGTAGAACTTGAGTATTGAAGTCACGGATTGGAGGCGTCATGTTCGCGA